>JACCDO010517562.1_pt1 | contig 10691 bp, 10 predicted proteins | sample 7446101 | NCBI WGS metagenome assembly JACCDO01 (sample SAMN15323440, study PRJNA562643) | freshwater metagenome | isolation source: river surface water | place: USA:Blue River Watershed | collected 2017-08-16
AATTTTTGACCAGTTTCCATTTACATCATATATATATTTTATACAAGATTTTTCAATATACATTCTGTCAAAACCATCTATTATTCTTTTAACAAATTTTGATGTTGTTTTTATATAATTAGTATATAAGTATTCAATTAAATATCCTCTTGGTTCTTCATACGAATAATCAATTAATCTTAATAAAACTTTATCTGGTCCTACTTTCATAGGTTTTGGAATTTTATTTAATTTTTCATAACGCTTATCAGTTTTTGGTATTCTATCTATATATTTACCATTTCTAAAAGCAACTACATCTGTATAATTTATTATTTTATTAACTAATTCAATTGGTAATTTGTTTATATATTGTTCCATATTTTATTAATCAAATTTAATTTAAGTATTTTAAATATAATTTATATTAAATTCAAATAATGAAAATTAATGTATATATAATCAATTGTTATTAAGTTCATTAACTAATAATTGATTATATATAAGTCCTTCATTATTTACATTTACAATATCCCACGATTTTTTTAACATTATATATATGTCCCTTTCACAATAAACAGTTTTTTCTATAATTGTAAATCCATATTTTTCATATAATTTAATAACAAAATCATTTTTAATATCTACCCAAAGATAAATTTCATCCATACCAAGATTTTTATTAGCACAATATAAAATATTATCCAATAAAATTTTTGATATGCCATAATTTCTATAATTTTTATCAACCCATAAATCTGAAATCCATGGACCATATTTTGAACCAACAATATCTGTTTTACAAATAGAAACAGAACCCACTACACTTTTATTTTCATATTTATCATTATTTATATATAAAATTGTAAATGGACATTCATTATTACCAATGTTCTTATATTCTTCTACTATTTTACATTCAATTTCTTCAACATTATTACAACCATAATAATCCTTACATTCTAAAGGCCAATTTTCAAAAAAAACATTCGCTATTTTTTTATAAAAAGCCAAAGGAGATTTACTATCTAGAATTTTTAAACTAAACACTTTATAATATAAATTACTATAAATTTATTTTTATATTACTTCAATAGTTTTATAGTTTAACTTTATTTGTTTTAATAAAGCCATAAATGGAGTTTGATCTTTACCATATAATAAGGAATTGTGTATTAACTTAATATTTCCGACTAAACTTTGCTCATTTAAATGTAACCAAAACACAAATACAATAAATAAACCACAAGTAAAGTAAATATCTTTTAATTTTATTTGCTCATTACGTAAATAATATAATGGTACAACCTTAATTAATGTATTTATTACTATAAAATAAAATATTGTTCGCCTGCTTGTACCATATAAAAGCATCATAATTAACATAATTAAATTATCAATTATTCCTAATATAAGAGGAAACTTAGGTGAATATTCTGTAAATTTAAATATATATAATACAAACCAAATGTATATCCAATAAGAAAATACTAAATCTGCTCTCAATGCTGCCATTTATATAAATAAATAAATTAATAAATTAAATGCGTTAAAAATGGCCTAAAAAGGTGTATAGAGTGTATATAATAAAAATGGATATACACGAATATTCGGATAATTTAGACAATTCAAGAGAGACTGAAAGTCCAGAAGAGAAAAATAATCATATTGAAGAATTTGAAACCGCTAAAATTGAGGAAACTAACAATAATGCTGTTAATGACGAGGGTATACACGCTTCTGAAACAAATACTATGACATCAGAAGAATTTAAGAAAAAAAAAGCAGCATTAATTATAGCAAAACATTATAAATTAATGCAAAATAGACAACAAGTTTTAAATAAAAGAAATGATATTATGAGAAGCGTTTATAATGAAAGACATATAAAATCTAAAAATTCAAAAGTTAAACAAATGATATCAGCAGGACGAAAAGTAAGTAATAATACTTCTAACCATTTTGTTAACCGCATTGATGTTCTTAATAATTTATCTAAATTTGTACCAAAGAAGAAAGATAATCTTCTAACATCCCATTCATATGGAGGATTTATTAGAGAAAAACCACCTATTACAGAGGAAGAAATAAAATTTGGAACATTTAATAATTCTTCTATGATTGGAAGCGAACACCAACATAGTTTTAATCGTCATAATAATTCAATATTCATAACAAATGCAGAAGAATATAGCATTGGTAATACATTTTATAATTCTAAAAATAATGTTATAATAACTGAAAAACCTAAAGAAATAAATTTAGCTGAAATAATGACATCTGTATTAAAGGATGTTGTATCTGGTGAGATTAAAACTATTGATTGTGCGATAGCAAAATTAAGAGTTGATTTTGAAGGTAAAAACTTATTTACAAATGCTAACAAAAAAAATATAATTTTACTTAATTTTGAGGATGATACTATTAAACCTGTAATAGAAATTGAAGAAAAATACATGAAAATAATAAATAAATGGTATGAAAGTTGTAATTTAATTTTAGATATTGAAAAAACTAATTCTTCAATTCCAGAAACAATTACAGTTCAAGATGTTAGTGGTGTATTATTTAATGAAATTAACTATAAATATAAAGATGAATATCTATATAAATATTTACCATTAATAATTAATAATATTATTTCAAATAGATCTATTAGAGACTTAGAGAGAAAATATTTTTCAAAATTACCAAATAAAACTCCTTCTAGCAATAATTTTGTAAATCAAACTAATGAAACTAATATAATATATGAAAATTTAGGAATTAAAATTCCACAAAATCTTTTAAATAATAATGAGTCTGATGACAAAAAAAATAATGATAAATACTTTACTTTTCAATCAGGTAGTATTTATAATAATTTTGGAGGTACGATAGGAGGTATTATAAGAACAATTGACCCTGAAATATTACCTAAAAAAGAATATAACCAAGTAAATTCTAATCAATACTCTTATGGAATGGTTGTTCCTGATAATATAGAAAAAATAGAACTTGAACCTTATAACAAAATATATGAAGATACTAAACTTATCCAAGATGATAAGGACCCAAAGAAAATTGTTTTTTCATATAATCATGATTTTAATGTATTAAATCCAAAATTCGGAGATGCTAGTTATATTACAGATGATTTATATTCAAATGAAAAAGTTAAACCCAATACATCTACAGAATCTATTTATATTATATACAATTCCAAATTTTTACAATCATTATGTATTGTTAATCCTAGCTCAGATATATTATATATTCTTCAAAAACACACTGAATTTGGTTTTATTAAACTATTTAGTTTAGTAACAAGTAATACAGATATTGTACAATTTGTTAAAAATGAATTTGATAAATTTCAATTTAATGATATTGATGAATTAAATCAAAAATTAAACGTAACATCACAATATATAGAATTTTTAAATAAACACAATAATTTAAGTATTAACATTTCAAGTGAAGAATTACAAGTTAAAAAATATATCGAATCAACATTTTTAATTGATAATGATATAAACAATAAAATGAAAGCTTCTATTTTACACGATGTTATTATTAACTCAAAAATTGTAAAAATTGATGAATCAAAAATTAGTGGATTTAAAAATAGATTATCAAAATATTTAAAAGATTTAGGACTTGAAAAGAAACGTTATAATGACGGTTATTATTATTATGGAATACGTAATAAATTATCAAATAGTATTAGCAATAAACCAAATATTATAGATTATAATAAGTTGATTCAAGAAAGAGAAGACCCTATTGCTTTATTAAAAGAAGTTGAAGAAAAAAGAGCTGAAAAGAAAAGAAAAGAGGGTAGCGAAGTGAAGTTAATATAATTCGTTTAATTTTAATATAGAAATATAATATATTAAATTAATAAATATGCAACCTAGACAAAGGCCAAATAATAATAAAAATGTTAATAATGCCGCTATGACAAGTTGTCATAAAGGAGGAATTAAAATTAGAGATACTGGAAACGATAAAGTTGTCGACCCATTTGCCGGCGTTAATCCATTTAATATTGTTCCAGAACAAAAGGCTGCTCCTATAAACCATAATAAATCCTCTTACGAAACTCTTGATTTAAATATTGACAATTATTCGAGGGAAGAGTTGTTTAAACTTTTTGGCGTTTCTAACATCAGTCTTACTGAAGACGTTATGAAAGAGTGTAAGAAACTTGTTTTAAAATCACATCCTGATAAGTGTCGTCTTGATGAAAAATATTTTATTTTCTTTTCAAAAGCATATAACAAATTAAAAGCAATTTATGAATTTCAAAACAAAATTCAAATAAAAAAAACTGCCGATTCAAGCGAATATTATGACTCCAATCAAGCAGCTATTTTAAGTAATGTATTCGAACAAAAAAAAGACCTTAAAGATCCCAAAAATTTTAATTCTTGGTTTAATGAACAATTTGATAAACATAGATTAGAAGATCCGCAAGAAACTGGTTACGGTAACTGGCTTAAATCTGATGAAGATATTATATTTACTGGACATGTTTCAAAGGCTAATATGAATGCTGAAATGGAAAAGAAAAAGAAGGAAATTCAAGCATTAAATGTATATAAGGGTGTAAGCGATCCATACGCTTCATCATTAGGCGGCTCATCATTAATGGCTTACGATAGTAATTTTTCTTCAGGTTCTCTCTTTAGTAACGAAGGAATGGGTTTTACTGATTTGCGTCAAGCATATGCTGAGTCTGTTATTCCTGTAACTGAAGAAGATTACCGTAAAGCACCTAAATTTAATAATGTTGAGGATTATAAACGTCATAGAGATAATGTCGATACAAAACCATTATCAAAAGAAGAAGCTATGCGTCAATTATTTAATGAAAATAAACAAAAGGATGAAGAATCCGCAGCACTTGCTTTTTATTATGCTCAGCAATCTGAAAAAGCAAAGGCAAATCAAGAAAGTTTCTGGTCTGGTCTTAAACAATTAACTAACTGGTAAATCAAATTTATGAATATTTAAATAATATAAAAATAAAAATTTATATTATTTAAAATGCCAGAAGGACCTGAAGTTTGGATTTTAAGTGAAGCTATTAACTTATATAAAAAATATAATGACACGTCTGCTTATGGTAAGCATCTTATTATTAAAGACATAATGGAAGGAGACGATATTTATTTTGATTACTCCTTTGGACTAACTGGAAAAGTACATATGAGCGAAGACGGCATTTTAAGCAAAGTAAATGCTGGTGCAGTTTATGGAGAGCAAGAAATGTCTAGATCAAAAGAAGAATTACTTGAAGGACTTGGAATTAGCTGGATACATGCCGATGAGAGTTTAATTAAAGCGGAATTGGATAAATGGACTAAAAGTAAGTCCGCACTTGGCTCGTTAATGTTAGACCAAAGTTTAATATGCGGAATTGGTGTTGCTTGTGGTTCTGAAATATTGTTTCGTGCTGGATTACGTCCTAATTTGAAAGCATGTAATCAAGATTTAAGTAAGTTATTTTATACTTTTATTGAAATAAGAAATGAAATTAAAAATGTATATTCTACTATGCTGTCTAAGGAAACAGATTATAAAAGTTTTATTAATAAGTGGTTTAAGAATTTGTACGAAGTTAGAGAAATGAAAGCATATAAGAAAACAACTCAAGTTAAAGCGGCCGGAAGAACTTGGTATACATTTTAATTTACCATAATAAATGAATTGATAAATTATTTGGACTATACTTATCTGATTTCCAATTACCTCTAATTTTACGCGACCTTGTTAAATAGTTTTTACGTCTTGTTTTATTTTTATGTTTTGTAAAATCTTCATATCCCATTTGTCCGAAATGGACAACTTTTCCATCTGGTCTTGTAACCATATACTTTTTATTCTTTTTTGTTGATAAACCTATTTTTGCTTTCTTTCCTAGATATTTTGAAGCTAGACGATATACTTCAGGTGGATTTGAATATTTATATATCATATTTTTTTTACTCATATTAATATAATATATTATTATTTTAATGACAACTAAATTTGAAAATGGATTATTTATATTTAGACGTGACTTAAGAATAGTAGATAATAATGGTCTTAATTTATTAAATGAAAGATGTAAGAATATATTCACAATTTTTATTTTTACACCTGAGCAAGTCAGTTCTGGTAATAAATATAAATCAGACAATTCTGTTCAATTTATGATTGAATCTCTAGAGGATTTGGCATCACAAATATCAAAAGCCGGTGGACATTTATATACTTTTTATGGTCATAATGATAAAATTGTTGCTGACTGTATAAAAGCTTTCGATATTAACGTAGTTTGTTTTAATTTAGACATCACACCTTATTCTAAAGAGAGAGACGAAAAAATAATAAAATTATGTGAGCATACAAAGAGATATGTTATGTATGATTATGATTATTATTTACATCAACCAGGAACAATTGTTAATGGAAGTAAAGAACCCTACCAGAAATTTACACCTTTTTATCAAACTTGTCTTAAAAAGAAGGTTGAATCACCTGCTGGACCTAGAAAAATACATTTTAAACGTAGCGAAGCTCATATTCCAGGTAAAATTTCTCTCGATAGTGCGTTAAAAAAATTTGTTGGCAAAGAAAATCCTCATATTTTAGTACACGGTGGCAGGCCAGAAGCAGTAAAGACTTTAAAAACAGCATTAAGAACTCAAACTCATTATTCTACTACACATAATGATTTAGATAAGCAAACAACACAACTAAGTGCTTACTTAAAATTCGGATGTATATCAATAAGGGAAGCATATAAAGCACTTCACGGAAAACGCGACATAATTCGCCAGCTAATTTGGCGTGATTTTTATGCCAATATTTTATATTCATTTCCCCACGTATTAGGTCACGCAATGAAACAAAAATATAACAAAGTTCACTGGCATCATAACACTAATTGGTTTAAAGCTTGGTGTAATGGTGAAACCGGTTATCCAGTAGTTGACGCAGGAATGAGACAATTAAATGAAACCGGTTATATGCACAATCGTGCTCGTCTTATTGTTGCTTCATTTTTAACAAAAACTTTGCTAATTGACTGGAGAGAAGGTGAGAAATATTTCGCAAGTAAATTAACTGACTACGATCCAGCATCTAACAACGGAAATTGGCAATGGGTAGCTAGTACAGGCGCTGATTCGCAACCTTATTTTCGAATTTTTAACCCGTGGGAACAGGCTAAGAATTTTGACCCAGATTGTGAATATATAAAAAAATGGGTTCCTGAATTAGCTGATGTTCCTGATAAGGATATTTTAAATTGGGAAACAGAATTTAATAATTATAAAGATACAAAATACCCAAAACCTATTGTTGATTATAAAAAACAAAAAGATTTAGCACTTAAAATGTTAGGAAACGCTTTTAAATAAACGTCGTTAAATTAATCAATTTATTATACAATAAAATAATAAATGGATTATGAAGCTGTTTTATTTGATAAAGATGGGTTTAAATTTGTTAGAGTAAGAAAAAATAATTACAAGCTTACATTTAATATGGAAAATAATAATATAATTATTTCTAAGATTATTGATTTTAATTTAATTAAACTAATTTATGATTTAAATCCAGATGTTTATGAAAAAGTTAACGTTGAAAGAATAAACGATGATGAAATTATAGCAACACTTTTAATGAAACATTTCTTTGAAGATTTAGGCTTACCACAAAGGTTTTCATATATTCACATGAAAAAATATGTTGAAGAAAAAAGAATAACATTTCATTCTCAATCAATTAAAGATAAAAGACCTCCAAATATGCCTGAAGACTCTGAGCTTATGGCTATTCAAAATTTAACTTCTATATGTGATATTGTTACACCACACAAGATAAACTTTTCAGCAAATATTATTTTTGAATCTTATATGAATGTCCCTCCATTTGCTGAAAAAATGGTAGGAATGATATTACATAAAATATTTAAGCGTGTAAAACAATTTATAGAAAACGTACGTTTATAAGTATAATGTATAAAACTTTAAAAGGAATCTTATTTTTGTTAAACGTTTTATTTATATTTGGTACAGAATTTTTAATTTATGCTATATTTAAAGATTATTCATCACTTATTGAAAGATTAGCTAATAAATTATCAAATGTTAATATTTTGTGTGTTAAAATTTTTCAAGCATTTGCTTTAAATAACAGTTTAATTGATGAAAAAGTTAATAATAAATTGTTAGAATTTACGGATAATGCTCCTTGGTCATTTTCAGATATTAAATTAAGTGAATTAATTGAAATTGCTGATAAATATAATCTTTATTTAAAACCAGGATATGAAGTGCCTATAAATTCTGGAATGATTTCACTTGTATTTAAAGCATATACAAAGGATAATTTTGTTAAACCAGTTATTATTAAAATGAAAAGAAATAATATTGATGAAAAATTAAATGATGCTATTGATAATTTATTATTTTCAATGTATCTTCTCTCTTTTATTCCAATTTTTAATAAATATCAATTAGCAGAAGTTGTTAATAAAAATATTGAGATTATTCAACATCAAACTAATTTTTTAGAAGAAGTTGATAATATGACCTTAATTAAAAATAATTGTAAACATTTAAAATATGTCAAAATACCTTCAGCAAATAGAGCTGTTACTGAAAAATACCCCAACTTTATTTTAATGGATTTTATTGAAGGAATTAAAATTAATCAAATTGAAAAAGAAGATTATGAAGGGTTTGCCAAACAAGTTATGAAATTTGGATTTGTTACATCAATAGTACACGGTGTTACTCATGGAGATTTACATGGAGGTAATATATTATTCATTAAAGACAACAAAGATGAAAAATATCCATACAAAATTGGTGTTATTGATTTTGGAATTATATACGAACTAGAATCTAAATATAAGGGATTACTTTTTGAAATTTTGACGCAAATGTTTGATTCACCTCCTAGAGAATCCGCTATTAAATTATTAAATTCTGGTATAATAGACCCTCCAAATATTCTAGAGCAAATACCAACACAAGATTATGAAAATATAATTAGTTTTACAAGTGAAATTATTGATGAAACTGTAAATAGTTCCAAAAAAGCTAACCAAATTCAGATTTACAAATTTATATCAAAATTAAAAGATTATTTAAATAATTCTGTTCTTTCAAAAATTGGAATAAGACCTAGTGATAATTTTGTTAAAACACAACTGGTATTAGCTATGTCACACGGTGTAACTCTTACATTATGTAACGATGATTTTATGGGTTTGGCTGATAAAGTAATAAACGAGTTATTTCATACAAATATGATAATATAATAAATTTAGTTGTCATAACCCCAAGGCCAAATTACTACTGTTCCAGGAACTACATAATCAATTTTAATATCTCCTTTATATTTTTTTTTATAAAGAGCAATTGATGTTGCGTAAATATTACCAACTCGTTTTTCATTTTTTAGATATTTATAAGTTTCATTTATTGTTTTACCAGATGATACTAACTCATCAATTAAAATAACATTTTTTCCTTCCAAACTTTCATCTATTCCTTCACATATTGTAAAAGAACCTAAATTATGTAATAAATTTTTTTGAATAATGTCATTTACAGCATTGATTGGTTGTTTATCACAATTATAATCACTTCTAGATAACTTAACTTTATAATTAGGGATTCCTAATTTAAGTGAAATATAATCTGATATAATTGCTCCTCCTGTTTTTATTCCAACAACACCATCATAATTTTCTCCCGAATGTCTAATTCTTTCAACTATTGTATCTAAATATTTTTCTAATTCTTTCCAGCTAATAAAAGTTCTATTTTGAATTAAAGAATTAATGTATATTGCTCCAATTTTAGAGTATATAGGACTATTTTGTTTCTTTTTAATACTTTCTATCATTTCTTTATCAACCCAATTTGGTATAGGACTATTTATTTGTTTATCTAATTTATAAATACATAATAATGATAATATTAAACCAATGCTTAAAACAATTAAAAATGAGTAAATAGAAAAGTTAAAATGATAATACAACAAAGCATACCTATAACCTAAAAATATACCTGCTAGAACTTGAGGTAATGTATGCATTTTAGATGTAATTCTTTGTCCAGAAAATCCTAATATTAATATTAAACATAACCAAAATGGTATAAAATTATATAAATGCAATAATGATGACAATATAGTAATTGTCTCAGCATGACCTGAAGGCATTCCAATACATCTTAGTGGATGACCATCTAAGCAACTTGAACATCTAATTAAAGGTCGTTTTACATCTTCATAATTAAAATATGTTTCACTAAAAATTTTTTCTAAACCATTTTGAATAAAGTAATGATATAAGCAAACGGTTATTATTAAAATAATCACAGTAAAATCCTTATTTAATTTCATTAATATATAATGATATTAAATTTAATAAATATTTTTATCAATTGTTACCTCTTTTGCTATATTTCTTATTATTTTATCTTCTTTTTCAATATCATTATCTCCTGAACCACCCATAGATTCAACAACTAGTTTATTATATTGGTCAGAGTACTTTGAATGATATTTACCACAATCAGGATGTTCTTTTTTAAATTCTGGCAATAAACGTTGGTTTTTACATGCTACCTTTTTAATAATTTTTCTTATTTTCTTTTTCTCTTCATCTTTTTCCCATTTATCTTCATCTTTAATGTACAAAACTTCTCTCTTCTTATCCGCAC
>JACCDO010537449.1_pt1 | contig 10691 bp, 12 predicted proteins | sample 7446101 | NCBI WGS metagenome assembly JACCDO01 (sample SAMN15323440, study PRJNA562643) | freshwater metagenome | isolation source: river surface water | place: USA:Blue River Watershed | collected 2017-08-16
CTATTAATGGGCTGACAACGTCATAAGCTTTTTGATTCAAGCATGTAGCAATAACTTCCGCACCCTGCTCCGACAGCTGTTTTGCCACAGCAAATGCAATACTTTTTTCATTTGCCAACCCCAGAACAATTCCCTTTTTACCTTTAAGCATAAATTTCCTCACGATTTTTTTATAAATCTTCTTATTTATTTGTGACGATTTAATGGTGAATATTTATTAAATGAGATCTATTTGCTCTACATCAAGCAAATGCTTGGGTTGCAATTTAATGATTCGACAAATGTCACCCAATTCACTTAAATAATTCATATGAAATTAACAAATAACGATGAAACTGAGTCTATGAATGAAAAATCAGACATTCCAGAACCCATTAGGTCCGATTATTTTGATAATGACATTCACGAGGTCAATAAGGAAATTGTGCGCCTAGCTTTTTTATTAAATATTGATTTAACAAATCCAATCATTATTAAAAATTTACTAGATAAAGAATTGCCCAATGACCATGAGCACTTTTATAAACTTGAGACCCTGAAAGGCTTGATTCTTTTGCGTGGACACATGCGTCTAGAAAGACAAGAATCTGGATTAATAGATGGTTCATCACCAATCGATGAATCCACCTATAAAAAGCTCCATGAAAACGATGACCCAAACTAAATTTATTTAGTTTAGCAATGGCGCGCTCACCGAGCTTTCCATCAAATTGGCCGTATCAAAAATATCAGAGCTTGAAGATTGAGTAGCGTTTCTGTATGCCACTCCACCCACACTGTTTCTGCCAATGCCGTGGTACTCAAAACCCATGTTTGATAAAACCTGTGGGTCGTACAAATTTCTGCCATCAAAAATTACTTTTTTATTTAATCTCATTCCCATATCAATGAAGTTAGGGCTTTTGAAGGATCTCCACTCAGTTAATATCAGGAGAGCATCGGCACCAAATATTGCTTCATCCGAACTGCTGACATAGCTAATGTTTTTTAAGAAATTTGGCTCAGATTGCATATCAACATTAAGTGACTTTTTAGCCTGCTCAATTGCAACTGGATCAAAGGCCTTAACTCTGGCGCCTCTTAATAATAAATTTTTAATTACAACCAAGCTGGGCGCCTCTCTCACATCATCGGTATTGGGTTTAAATGCCAACCCCCAGATTGCAAATGTTAGCCCCGTTAGATCATCACCATATTTATTAACTATTTTTTTCACCAAAATATTTTTTTGTTGATCGTTAACTTGGTTAACAGATTTAATAATTTTTAAGTCTTCGTTGACTTCATTACCCATATTAATTAGTGCTGAAACATCTTTAGGGAAACAGCTACCACCATATCCAGTTCCTGAATATAGGAAGTCATAGCCAATCCTCTTATCAGAACCGATACCTTGTCTAACTGATTCAATGTCAGCCCCCAAATGGTCAGCTAAGTTTGCCAACTCATTCATAAATGAGATTCTAGTAGCCAACATCGCATTTGCAGCATATTTAGTTAGCTCCGCACTTCGCACGTCCATGTAATAAGTACGCTCATGGTTACGATTAAATGGACTGTATAAAAGTTTCATCATACTTTTTGCTGAGATACCTGCAGTGTCATCATTTGTGCCAACAACTATACGGTCTGGTCGCATAAAGTCATCAATGGCAGCACCTTCTTTCAAAAACTCAGGATTTGAAACTACTGAGAAATTTTGCGTTGGCAGGCCTCGAATAACTAATTCTTTTTCTATGACTGCTTTTACTTTGTCAGCAGAGCCCACGGGTACAGTGGATTTATTCACCACCACTTTGAATCTATCCATGTGCTTACCAATTGTTTTCGCAACAGCTAAAACATGACTCAAATCTGCAGATCCTGACTCGTCGGCGGGCGTCCCAACCGCAATGAATAGTATGTCGCCAAAAACTACTGCATCCTCTGGGTTGGTAGTGAAATAAAGCCTATTATTTTCTCTTCCACTGGCAATCAACTCTCTTAAACCTGGCTCATAAATGGGTACTTCTCCATTGTTAAGCAAATCGACTTTATCTTGATTGACATCAAAGCAACATACTTGATTACCTAGCTCAGCTAAACATGCTCCAGTCACTAAGCCTACATATCCCGAACCAATCACTGTAACTTTCATAAGCTCCTCGCGTCATCAATTGGTCATGAGTTTCTTACTGTTAAATGAAAACTAGATGCCAGTTTGATGACAGAAGCATGAATTAATATGTGACATCAATTTGTCATATTAATGTTGGTTAATCACATTTTATTTAGGCTTAACATGGAACCAAACTACTCAATTGAAAACAACCCTCATAAGGGCAATAAGGGTTTAGCTCGCGCATTTAGAGCGGCCGTTAATTCTTGGAATGGTTTGAAATACGCCTATAAAGAGGAAAGTGCATTTAGGCAGGAATTATTTCTTGCCATCATATTGATTCCAATCGCCGTTTATATCCCCTGCACAATCGTTGAGAAAATATTACTGGTTAGCTCAGTGTTTCTTGTTTTGATTGTTGAGTTATTAAATTCAAGTGTTGAAGCAGCAATCGATCGTATTTCATTTGACATACATGGTCTATCAAAACGTGCGAAAGATTTTGGTAGCGCAGCTGTGATGGTAGCGCTACTTCTTTGTGGTTTCACATGGGTTTTGGTTGCAATCAATACGTACTACTAAGCACGTATTGATTATGGATTAACTAATCCCCTACTCTTTTGCCGTCGGAGCGCCAAATGGCGATTGTGGCAGATCGAGGTCTAGTAAATTTATCTTTGTCAGGCCAACTAGAAACTGCTTTGGGTTTGGCAGGATCTGAACGCTCAGAAGGCGACTCACCAGGATGCTGGACATTGATAAACATCGTCTTCAAATCCGGCGTCATATCCACCCCAGTAATTTCGCAACCCTTTGGTCCAATCAAGAAGCGTCGAAACTCTTTTGTCGCCGGGTCTGATGCATACATGGCATTGTTTGGTAATTTAGCGTAAGGACCCACACCTAAGGCTGAAGTAGAAATATCAGTTTGAGTCCACAAAATACCCCTTCGATCAAACCATAAACCATCAGGAGACCCAAAAGTATCTCCAATAACATTGCCACGAAGGTGCGGTTGCGAGTTGTGAGGATCGCCTGCCAAGGTATAGATGTTCCACTTAAAAACCGTACCAGAACTATCCCCCTTCGCTTCAGACCATCTCACAATATGACCCATAGCATTAGAAGGTCTTGGATTGGCAGCATTCAAAGGAGCCTTGACACCGCGATCGGTATTATTTGTCAAAGTGACATAGACATCTTGGTTATGTGGGTCCACTGCAATCCATTCAGGTCTATCCATGGGTGTAGCCCCCACAAAATCAGCTGCCAAACGAGCATGAATCAATATGTATGCCTGACTTGGAAACCCATTTTCTGTCGTCAAACCATTTCTGTTGTACTCAAGTGCAATCCACCTACCAGTTCCATCAGCATCATATCTAGCGACATATAAAGCACCCTCATCTAAAAGTGACTTATTAGCCTCTTTATTAGTAGGATTAAATTGTCTCCTCGACACGAATTTATAAACATATTCACTTTTCTGGTCATCCCCCATGTAGATAACGACCTTATTATTTTTAGCAACTGTAACAACCGCCCCTTCGTGCTTAAATCTACCTAAAGCAGTTCTTTTAATTGGTGGGCTTAAAGGGTTTTGTGGATCAATTTCCACCACCCATCCAAATCTATTGATTTCATTAGGATGTTTATCTAAGTTGAATCTTTCATCGTGCTCATGCCAACGGTAACCAAAACCTTTAGCATCAACACCAACTCGAGACTCAAAAACTGTGGGCTTACCTTCTTTTGCAAAATAACCATTAAAGTTTTCTTCACAAGTTAGGTAAGTACCCCAAGGTGTCACGCCATTTGCGCAGTTATTAATCGTGCCAAGCACTGATTTACCAGTCAGATCTGCCTGTGTTTTCATTAACTCATGCCCTGCAGCAGGACCACTAATAACACAAGGCGTATTTGCGGTAATTCTTCTGGCACGCTGATCTGGAACAACAGACCAATCACCACTCATGGATTTTTCAATGACACAAACAGTCACCCCATGGGCTGCTTGAGATTTCTTCACTTTTTCAGCAGTCCAGGGTTGCATACCACCGGGATGCAATAAACCATCGTCGGTGTATTCATGATTAGTCACCCATAAGCCCTTGACGGAATCATTTCCATTGACGGAAATTGGGAAAAATGCGCACCCGTCATGGTGCATTCCAAATTGCTTCTCCTGATCTAAAGAATCATCAGAGACATCTGGTGAAATATTTTTTCCATGGCCATTAATTGAGTCCCCCCAAGCAGCCACTACCGCCCACCTATATCCACTGGGCACATGAATATCGTCGTTAGCTAAACTATATGGCACCGACTCAAAACCGAACAATGGCTTGTTTTTATTAGGTTGCGATAAAACATCTTGGCTAGAAAATAGAGCAGTTATCGCTGTTGATATGAGCAAATTTCTACGCTGAGGATTTGCTAACTCTGTGAGCGATTTTCTACCAGTTGGATTAACTACTTTAGTATCAAACTCATTCATATCACGTCCGATAATTGCTTTAGATATTAGATATTGAATAATCAATATGACAAAGATATGAATTCAAAATTTTTTAATTGATTCAATAAATTAGATATAAAAAAACCACCCTTGTGAGGTGGTTCTAGTAGCTTGGTACTGTTTATTTATAACAATCCTTGGTCACCCATTTGATTTTTTTCATCATTTTTTTAAACGCCTCTTGTTTGATTTCTTCACGCACAAAATCAATCATCATGTCAGTTTCATCGGTGTGCTTTTTAGGTAGTTGAACTTTAGCCGAGGCTTTAAATTCTCTAATTTTGCCTTTTTGTATCACCACATATCTAGCTGAACATTTACCTACAGGCAAATCGTAGGTCTGGTTGCACACTATAAGCTTAGAATCTAAAGTGCTTGCGTAAGTCAAGATGTGATCTTGGAGATCATCCAATGTCTCAGGAGAACTAAAAAGCGTGAATCCTTCAAATGGATTCTCCCACTCTGACTCATCCGAGTACCAAAGCTCTTTAATCCGATCTTGCTCATTTAAATCTCTTGCCTCATCAGTGCTTAAACCAAAAAAAACTCTATAGACCGAATAGTTATCTCCTGCGCCATGCTTCATTTCATCAGCAATAAACCTTTTGTTGATTTCCGCATTAAGGCCTTCAACTTGAGCATTGCCAGTCAAAGAAAAACGGTTCACATATGTTTTAGTCATAGCACCCTCTTAGTAAATTTTTACCAAGAATAACTTAGTTTCATGAAATTCCTCAAATCTGTCATCAATACTTGAGCCAAGTCATGAATTGATTAAATAAAGTCTATTAAAAAAAACTAATTAAAAAAATGAAATATTTAGTTCATATTCTTTTGCTTTGATAGCAATAATTTAATTACATATAGATGACCAAACATTATGATTGATGAAATGCTTGATCTGAGCTCACCCTTGCTTCATGCTGATTATGAAATTGAACAAGGCATTTATCACATGAGACCCATGCAAGAATCTGATCGACGCCATGTACTAGATTTGTTTGATCATTTATCAAGCAAGAGTCGTTACTTTAGGTACTGCCAACACCTAAAAAACTTGCCTGAATCGTTACTAGAAAGAATCATTTGTGCACACACTAGAGATGACGTAGCAATTGGGGCATTTTTAGTAAATGAGAGCCATGAAGATCAGACCTTAATTGGTATTGCTAGATATGTAGAAGAAGGCACGAACACGGAGGCTGAGTTCTCATTATCCGTACGTGATGACTTTCAACACGAGGGCATTGGCTCACACCTGATGAAAGCTATGCTTGATACTGCAAAAAGAAATGGTTACAAAGAGGTGCATGGCTATGTCTTAAGCAATAATCACGACATGCTGATGTTAATGTCGTATCTAGGCGCAACCTGCGCTCGAGATAAAAATGATGGCACTACGACCATCACAACTTTTAAGCTGTAGAACTAGATTTCTTAGAAACCCAAAAGAGCATTAATAGAGCAGAGCTCATTGCTAAGACCCCAGAAAAACTAAAGGCATATATTGGGCCAAAGGACTCATATAACCAACCAAAAATAAGTGAAGCTGGTAGCAACATTATTCCGCTCACTAAATTAAACCAACCGAATGCTGTACCGGTTAAACCAACTGGGGCTAAATCGGCTACTAAAGCTTTCTCAACGCCCTCAGTAGCTGCTTTAAAGAATCCGTATAACGCAAACAAACTAAACAAGCTCCAAAGTGATAAACCACTCTGCCCCATACCAAAATAAAAGATTGCAAAAACGAGCCACGCAATCAGTATGAATTTCTTTCTATCAAAGCGATCCGATAAACCAGATAAAGGCGTACCAAATAATGTCGTGATTAGAGATACTGCCGCCCAAAGCAATGGAATCTGCTCTTGAGGTACACCCAACTCTTTTGCCCTCAATAACAAAAACATATCAGATGAATTACCTAGTGTGAATAAACCAAGAACTAATAAATACTTTTTTAAATCTGTTGGCATCACACCAAAGGACCAATTAAATTTAACTGCACTGGGTGGAATACTTGCTTTAGGGTCTTTTATCGCTAGAGTAAGGATTAAGGCTATACAGGCAGGAAATAGAGCCCATAAAAAAACCTCCTTAAGTGGCATACCAAGATATAGCAAAAATGCAGCGATCAGAGGCCCCAATACTGCACCGGCATTGTCTAAAGATCGATGCAAGCCATAAGCAAGACCTCTCTCACTGGGCTCAACACTTAGGGCTAAAACTGCATCACGCGGCGAACTTCTCAAACCCTTGCCAATACGATCAAAAAATCTAATTACTAGTATCCAAACCCAAGAGCTAGCAAATGCCAATAATGGTCTCCCAAAGCCCGCCATGCTGTAACCTAAAATCATCCATGGCTTTGCTTTATGATTTTTATCAAAAATAGCTCCTGAAACCAGTTTAAAAATGCTCGCTGTAGCTTCAGCCACACCCTCAATAAGACCTATTACTCTGGGACCTGACATTAGCACTGACGACAAATAGAGAGGTATGAGTGGATATAGCATCTCACTGGCAGAATCATTCATAAAACTTATTAATCCAATTAACCAAACAGTTTTTGGGAGCTGAAAAATTCTACCTAGCATGATGGATTCAGAAAAAGTTGACTGATATAGTGATGCCTACAACTAATTACCAAACTTTTTTAAGTTTATAAAATTTTTGCAAGGCCTCATTACAATCCGAACGAGTTCGAGTCTGCTCTGCTTTGAGCCACCCCATAGCAAATAATATATTGCTATCCGCCGTTAACAGTTGCTCAGATTTATCTAATGCGACACAAATATCGTTGTAATTACCAAGTGACTCAGAAACCTTACCTAAACTTTTTAGGTAGTTTTTGTAGCGTTTTTGATCACAAAAATCTCTAAAAAATTCTAATGAATAACGCAAACGTTTAAGACGTTTACGCAATTTATGGCGTTGCTCATCTTGAATACTCATGAAATTAGACGCTAATCTCTTGGTATCTTTTTGAACCTTATCTAAGTCTTTTAGAGCCAAGGGCTTTAAACACTGAACACTTGGATCAATTTTTGCCAGCGTCAATGACAACTCAATGATTGACAAGCAAAATAATTGAAAATTCTTTTGTTTTAAAAATTGTTGGGGATGAGGTAAATCCTTGACTGAAACTAAATTCATCTTTGGAGCATTCACCGCTACTAATGCTGGCCTTAACTTTTCATCCAAGAAATTCAAATCGCGATAAGAGCCAAGTTGAGCAAAAACAGTTTCAAGCTCTTTGAGGTCATTTTCCGTAAAAAATATCTGAATTAAACCCAAACTTTTCATGGCAGTTTTAAGGCGTCTCAATCCAACCCGCAACTGATGAAGATGCTCATCAAAATAAAGCAAACCTGTATTAATTTCGCTAACGTTGGGCAAGATTTGACTCAAACAAGAATTCAATAAAGCGGCAGATAAAGCACCGTCATGAGCTTGTTTGATACGCAATTCAGTTGCCTTAACTGGTCTTGCACCAACCAAACCATTTGCAGCCAAATAACCTCGCTGCGCCTTACTTCTAGTATCAATACAAAGGCCATAGCGTCTAACTAACGATTTGGCATGATTAATAACTACGCACTCGTCTCCAGACTTAAGCTCAATCTCTAACTCTGCAACGCTAACAATTTTTTCCAAACCATCTTTTTGATAAGCTCTAATCTCTCCACTGTCAAGCGCATACTCCAATAAAGCTCCACGCGCTCTAACTAAAGCAGCACGCCTCCAGATATCAGTTTGATACCTAACGCGAAGCGCTGATGGGTCAAGCTTTTCTTTTTGTAACACTTTGGTTACGGCATTAAAAGCTGGATGATCGGCATGTAGCTGAAGATTCAATGTAGGCATGCCTGCACCGATGTGACTCAACATAGCGTTGTGCTCTAAACGCTCGAAATCCGATGAGGTGGGAACCTTAAGTGTTTGCACCCAAGAGCGACCTTCTTTTCGAACACGAAGGGCAATACCAGAGTTAGCTAGAGTGAAATGGTCGGTATCAAAGTAAAAAGCTTGTAAACGTTGTCTACGTCTCCCACCTTTCGAAATAACTAGTTTTTCTAATTCCGGAAATTTTTCAGCAGGAAAGGCCAACTTTAGTTCAAATTCATTCATTGCAGCTTAATCTTGATTAGACAATTCATTATCTCACCTCAATCCAGGCATATACGTACGAGATGTACCTTTCCCATACATCACTTGATAAATGCTCAACTCGAATTTATCAAAACGAAGCATATTTTCAAATTCCATGATTGGCATTTGAGCTAATCTTTCCTCATATTGATTCTTAAGTAGTGGATCTTCAATATTTATTTCTGTTCTCTCCAAATAAATATCACCAATTTCCGCTAATATCGGATCAGGTATAGTGTAGTAATTACCATCAACTGACTGAACTGGCAATGTGCCACTAGCCTTGTATATTAATGTGGCATAGTGATAAACAGTCCGCAAAATGATGGTATCTGCGCCACACCTGTACTTTGTTGACTCTTCATAGGCTTTAAAGCAATCAAACCTTACTAAGTGTGATTTAGGCATATCAAATTGATAACCCAAACTTATTTGCGCTTATTCACACTATCTTTAAATGCCTTACCTGCAGTAAATTTAACCGTTCTTACTGCTGGGATTTTTACTTCTTTACCTGTCCTTGGATTACGTCCAATACGTGCGGCACGGTTACCAGAACTAAAGGTACCAAAACCGGTCAACTGAACTTTGTCCCCCTTCGTAATCTCTTTAATGACTGTTTCTATGAGTGTATTTAATGCACCTTCAGCATCAACCTTACTAATATCAGCACCTTGCGCTACTTCTGCCACCAACTCCGCCTTGTTCATCTTTATCTCCATTTAAAGCAGGGCGCAGTATATGGAAAATGAAGGGGAATTTGATGAAGAATTTATGCATTTCAAATTAATGTAATATATGAACACGATATATGGTGCGTGTATCAATTTAGAACATCACCGGATCACCAAAAATAATAGCTGTAGATAGGTACTATAGAAAGTACGGCACCTATATAAAAGGGCATTACTGAAGTCGTCGTTGGTATTAGATAGTTATATTCCGACACCTAAATAAGTCGAATATGTAAGATATTCTTAGAAGAATAATAAAAAAATTAAGCATACCCTAGCCCTAACTAATTTATTGACCAAGAAAAAATCTAAAAAAATATTTCCTAAAAAAGTGAAAGTCGGTTTTCCCGACAAATCACGTTAAAGTCGCTAATTGATTTTGACCTTGCCGGATCTTCTGCCTAGCTCTTTCAGCTTTGACTGCTTCCCTAGCTCTTTTCGCTTGAGCTTGTAACGATTTGATTCTGGACTGTTCAGGCGTCAGTGGCTTGGTGGTTACTTCTTTGATTTTCATACTTATCCAACCTTTATCGGAATAGATATAACGTTATTAGCACCAAACTGCTGCTGAAGCAGCAATCTGGCATGCGTGGAACTATCGGCGTACACCACAGTTTTTAGTGTGAAGCCACTGACTTTAACTTGAGCTTGATATCTATTCATACAAGTATTTAGCTAAGATTTAAATCCTTTACTCAAATCTTTACTAGCACGCTCAATCTGTAGATCTAACTCGCCCTCTTCCACTGCCTGTTTAAGCTGTTCAATAGCTTTGACCAAGTCAGCAGCACTGTCTACTTGCACGCTCATTTTTCCTTTGGTCAATTCAAGAACATGACTGCCATACTTCACCGAAAAACACACTTTGCCATCCGTGTTGACAAACCACCAGGGCTTGAGACGTTTGGGCACTTCCATCTGTTTTCGTAAGCCCGTTTCCCTATCGGTAAAACTGCGGAACTTGGTCACAACAAATGGATTGCCATCAATCTGCCCTTTGGCCAACATTAATTGTTCCCACAACCTGCTGGACAACTTATTTCTCTTAACTTGAATCATGTGCTAATGACGGTGTTTGTTATCTGCTACAAGATTGAGCTTGTCTAATGCACTCATCACACTCTCCTTTGATTGAATAGAGCTACAAGTTATGGTCTTTTAACCAAAAGAACGACCTCTTTTTTATTTC
>JACCDO010010828.1_pt1 | contig 10689 bp, 8 predicted proteins | sample 7446101 | NCBI WGS metagenome assembly JACCDO01 (sample SAMN15323440, study PRJNA562643) | freshwater metagenome | isolation source: river surface water | place: USA:Blue River Watershed | collected 2017-08-16
AGTAGGAATTGTCCAAGATCCATTGTTGGCGAGCATTTTTTTGTGCTCAAGGCCACATCGACGGAAAATATCGAAGGGGGGATTTTCATAGTCAGAACTTGAACCCCCAGTCTTTCCCTATCATCTCTCTAATTTGAGGAGACCGGCCCTACTAAATTTTATAAACCCTTAAAAATTTTTCAAAAAGAAGAAGAAAATATTTGACAAAGATACTGTTCTTTAACCAAAATAAATATAATTTTATTTAAAATACATTTTTATAATAAATTAATTCTTTCTTGAATATTATTTATTAATACTAAATTATTATTATCAATCATCATCATAATACCATGTAAATAATTACTATCACTATCACTATCACTATTATCATTATTACAAATTAATAAATCTTTCATATTACATAAATGATTATAAAGAATATTATAATAATTTGTTTCAACAAAATTTATATCTACAATAGGTGCATATAATTCAGCACCTAAATTAATAATTGCTTCATCAATCATATCTGATAATATAACTAATTTATTAATCCATTTTCTACATATAATTTTATTACTTTCAATTTCATTATTATCATCAATTTTATCAGCAACTGTCGTTATTATATCATTACATAATTTTATTGTATCAACACATATTTCCATTAATTTAATAGATTTTTGTACAAATATTAATTCATCATTATTATAAAATTCATCTTCATCATCTTCATCATCTTCTTCAATATTTTCTTTACTTTCATTATTGTTATCTTCATTATTATTATTGTGTGTAATAGTTTCATCAATATAACCATTAAATTCTCTAATAACATCTTTAATTTTAAATATATTTTCCAAGAAATTACGTTTAAATGCTGCTTTATTAGATATTGGAATAACTTTAATTTTATCACATATTTCCCATATAATACCAGTTATTGAATTTAAATCATTAAAATTATTTGATAAACCAATATTTAATAGTTCAATTAAATGATGTAATAATCCTAATATACTATAAATTATTAATTTATATAATGGTTTACCCATTGGATGAATAATCAGAACTGAAAAATATGTATATAAATTATACGAATGAGTAGCTATTTCATCAACAATACTATTTATAGCTTCATTTGTTGTTTTTAATGTTATTAATTTAGTAAATTTAGTACAAGAATTAGAAATATTCTCAGCAGAATCTTTAAATAATATCAACTGTTCTTGATAATATTTATCATTTTTCCATAATATATTTGATGTTATTGATGTAATATGTTGAGCAATTAAATCATCATTTAATATATTATTTTTCTTGATTTCATTTTCATAATTTTTTAATTGGTCAATTAATTTTAGTAAAGATTCATTTTCACTCATTGTTTACTACTGTATTTTATGATTTGATGAGATGATGAAACTATCCAAAGTGTTTATAAATATATATCTATATCGCAGACTCTGTGAGCGAATCGTCTGATGGAACGTGTTTCCGCATTCTTTATATATGGACCGGTATTTTTGGCATGATCTCCCGATTTGTTCAGGATAATAATAACATTAACTAGTTGTTGATTATTAATCTGCAAGTTTTAATTCTATCACTCTACAAACGGATAATTTATTGTCTAATTTTAATTAGTTCTCTTTAAAATTTTCCGGATTCCGGGATTTGGCAAAGACAAGACAAAAAATTTCATCACAGTTTGAAGTTCACTCCCATGATTGTGGCTACAATTTTATTAGTATTACTGTTATTGATCGTCGTTCATGGATCACCAACCACTCAAATATATAGTTGTGATGATTTAAAACGTAGTAATATAGCAAGAGTATTGCTTGTAACAGCTCATCCTGATGATATTGAAACATTAGCAGGTGGAACAGTAGCTTTTTTATCAATGGAATGTAAATTAGAAGTTGCTTATTTGATAACAACGAATGGAGATAAAGGATGGTCAAAAAATTATGATATGAATAGTATTGAATTAGCACAAATAAGAAAAACTGAAACATATAACGCAGCAAATATATTGGGTATAAAATCTATATTTATGTTAAATCAAGAAGATGGAAGATTAGAAGGTGTTGATTCTATTGATTTAAAAAGAAACATAACTAAAGTTGTACGAACCTTTAAACCAGATTTATTAATAACATTTCCACCTAGTATTGATTTAGATGGTATGCAATTTGGAATTATTCATCAGGATCATACTACAACAGGACAGTCTGCACTTAATGTAGTGTGGCCAGCTGGACGAGATTATTTATCATTTATTGAATTATATGATCAAGGTTACATGCCACATATAATTCCAACTGTATGGTTATTCACAATTAATATAAATGGTAGTACTAATTCTATGTATATTGACATAACAGGCGATCGATTTGATAGAAAAGTAGATGCATTATTACAACACAAATCTCAGTATACTGCTTCCCAGGAAGTAGTAGATTCTCTGACCCAACTAGGAACATATATTAGTAATGATCCTAACAAAAAATACGAAGCTTTTACTGTTTTAAATATTCCTAACTGAATTGTAATATATATAATGAATTACAATAATAACTTATTCATAAACTTGCGTATTTCGTCATTGTCTTTGTTTGTTGGATATGCATTCACATAATTTCTTGTGATTTTATAGGCTGTTTTTATAATTTCTTTAATATTTGTTGGTCGAAGTAATTCATTCATTGTATTGTTACTGATTAGTAACGGCTTGATACGAGCCGCCATACCTGGTTCAATCAACAGGTTGAATATAGCATCTTGTTCCATCATTAGATTCAATAATGGAATAAGTTTCATATACGATACTACAGTATTCTTGAATAAATCTGCTAATGGTGATGATAATGTGTTGTACTTGAGCACCACAGCTAGTGTATCAGTGAGTATACTTGTGGCTATATGAAGACGATCAAGTAAAACCGGTAGTTTGTGGTAAAGATTGTCTTTAGCAATAGTATTTTGTAGTGATATTCCATATGTCAAGAAATTTAATGCCAGTTGATAATAACCGTCATAATGAACTGAGAAGGCAGCATATTCCCATGAACCATCCGGATATTTATTGTTGATTCTGTCTGTCAAGACAGGAAATGTAGCTTGCATTAATATCAGCTGATCATACGCATCTTTATGAAATAATCCAAGTCTTTCCATTAGATCCGATGGAGGTGTATCTACAGTTGGTTGTGGTAAGAAATGGACTCGGTAAAGTGTTCCCCATGGTATTAATGCATATTTATCACGCCAAATCCCACCATTACCTATTTCCATTTCATTTATAGCTTGCATGACAATATATATGGTACCATTAGCTGCCGCGTTAGCTGCAAAAAATCTATCAATTAATATTGAATTTCCTTCACTCATTCTATCAGTAGAAACACCAAGAAAATTAGTGTTTGGAAATTTTATAGAAGGAAATTTATGTTGTTGTCTATGGAACCAAGGATAGGGCATGATCTGCAGTGATAGATGCGTTACATCCCTTCGTTTTCCTTCACATTCTCTCAAGTATCTGACACTATTCCAATCCAAGTCAGTGTGTGATAATAAAATTGCATTCTTAGGTAGTGAATCTAGGATATTTTGACCAAATAATTGAATCATATTCCCGTCGTTGCTTTTATTCATCAGCGGGAATCGGAGGTTGGCAACCAAGGCTAATACCACAGCAATAACAAAGACTTCAAATAGTTTACCTTCAGTGATTTTTATTATTTTTGTTATTTTTTCTTGTATCAAAGATATACCAAAACCAATAAAAATACATATTAAAATATTTGGTTGAAGCCAAAATCTTGCATGTACACCGTACGGCATAGGTGATGAGAGTGGTAAGTTGGACAAAATACCGTGCCATGTAACTGTGTAGAAGCTGAATACTAATAGTAACACTCCCATAAGTTGATACTTTCGAGGTACTACTGCAGTTTTAGGGACTACTTCTTCTCTTTTAATTCTATTGTTATCCTTGCTTTTCTTGTTATTTGTGTCATTTCTATTGTTATTAGCACTGATGTATTCTTTAAACATCATGATTGTATTTACTATAGCTAGTGCCAGAAATATTGTTCCCAAATAAAAAGTTTCACTATTTACGAATTTAAAGTATAACACGACTCTTTCAAAGAAAGTTTCACTTCCTTGCTTTACACCTAATTGAAACGTTCCATATTCCATCCGAAGAATATGTCGAAAAAATCCCATTATGTTCGATGTATCACCCCAAGATCCTGGTTTGGGTGTGATTGAAGCAAAATATAAGTAAGAGTATGGCAATAAACCAATAACAAATAACAACCCCACTATACAAGTATACTTGCATGCTTCATATATATTACTCGTGGGAATTGTAAAGAAAAAAACAGCGGGAACTAACACTATTAAAAATAGGAATGATGTATGTTGATTCGTAAGACACAGTGCTGATGAAAATGCCCCCAAGTACACCAATCCATAACTATTCATTTGGTGAATTAATTTGTTTCTATAAATTAATGTTGTAATATATATAACAAATGCAACTAAAAAATTATTTAAACCAAATACTTCTGAAGTAATTGAGTACTCCCATACTAATGGTGATAAAGCATATAAAATTGATGCGATTGAAGACCCTAACAGAATGTGTTTATCCCCTATACACAATTGTATTACATTAATAGTTGCTAGTTGTATACATAAAGCTGCTAGTATACCAAAGACACAAATCAAATGATTAACTCTCCATGCTGGTGTTGGACTAGTATCAATCTGTAACTGAAAGTAAGAAGAATTTTCTGCTGCAAAGTATACTCTGGGGAATGGAATATATTGCACATAATGTGCTAGCAGTGTGAATAACGGGTAACCAGGTGGATGTGATACACCCAATACACAGCTCTCGGCAACCAATTCACCACTATCACCGCCAGGTATTGACTCAAATAGACTCAAGTGATAGACAGCATACAAGACTATATGCAGCAAAAGAGGAAATTGCCAGTTCAAACCATCCATTGAAGAGCTAACTTTCCTATGCCTATCTATAATTTTTGATTTTCAATTTTTTTAGAATTCCATATACCGTCGTCCTACCTCCTATCGCCGATCGGAAGAAGAAGTTGAGAATTAAGAAATAATTAGACACACACAATAGACAAAAATAATGACACAAAACGCATACAGTAGAGGTTATACAACCGGTGCTTTCATCTGAGTTAAGTAATTATTCCCATTCAATTGTAGCAGGAGGTTTTGACGAAATATCATAACAAACTCTATTAATTCCTTTAACTTCATTGATAATTCTATTTGCAATTTTACCTAATAATACATAATCCATATGGTACCAATCAGCGGTCATAAAATCAGAAGTGGTAACGCATCTAATGGCACAACAATTTTCATATGTCCGACAATCCCCCATGACTCCGACACTTTTAACAGGTAATAAAACAACAAATGCTTGTCCTATGTCGTTATAAATACCAGCATTTGTGATTTCTTGTATCATTATATCGTCTGCTTCTCGTAGTATATGTAATCTTTCTCTAGTAATTTCACCAAGTACTCTAATAGCTAAACCAGGTCCAGGGAAAGGATGTCGCCACACACTCTCACTATCAATACCTAATGCCATACCTAAGTCTCTTACTTCATCTTTAAACAACTCACGTAATGGTTCAATCAATTTTAAATTCATTGTTGCTGGTAAACCTCCAACATTATGATGTGTTTTTATAGTTGCACTAGGACCTTTATATGATATTGATTCAATGACATCAGGATATAATGTACCTTGCAATAAATAATCCACTTTACCAATAGTCAATGCAACCTCTTGAAAGATATCAATGAATAATTTACCAATAATCTTACGTTTTTGTTCAGGGTCAGTAACACCTGTAAGTTGATCTAAAAATCTATCTGATGCATCAATAACCTGTAAATTAATACCAACTTTTTCACGTAAACGTTTAATAACTTTCACTGATTCATCTTTTCTAAGACAACCATTATCAACCATAACAGCGTGAAAACGATCACCTATTGCCTTATGTAACAAAACAGCGGCAACAGAACTATCCACGCCACCTAAAGTAGGATAAAGTAATAATAAAAGTAATAAAATCATATTGACTGAATTATATACCTGATACCGCACCAATAACATGACCATTTGGACCTACTTTTTCTCTTACTTCTTTGATAAAATTTTCAGAAATATCTTTCATATTCCAATCAGTTGGTGCATTACATATATTAACAGCAAAATTTGCTAAAATTTCTTTTCCTTGTAAAGAATGGGTTACCTCAGGATGAAATTGTATTCCATATATGCGTAAAGATTCGTTGGCAATTGCAGCATTTTCAGAATTTGATGTATATGCAATTGTTGTAAAACCACTAGGCAATGCAGTTACTTTATCACCATGAGACATCCACATTTGTATGTCACCATTAGAAATACCAGCAAATAAAGAATCTGCTGCTGCACATTTTACAGTTGACAATATAGCTCTGCCAAATTCACGTTCACTTGATGGTTGTACTTTACCTCCAAATACATGAGCAATTTCTTGCATACCATAACAAATACCTAGAACTGGAATATTATTTTCTTTAATAAACTCCCAAACTCCTGCCTTTACATGAGGAGAATCAGGTTCATAAACTGAGGACGGACCACCTGATAATATGATTCCAACAATGTTATTTACTTTCAGAGCTTCAACATCAATAGTACAAGAATATAATTCGCAAAATACATGCAATTCACGTACTCTACGAGCAATAAGATGTGTATATTGTGATCCAAAGTCGAGTATAGCAACCTGTGCCCTGCTGGAGTTCAACGATGATTTTTGCTGATCCATTCGCTAATTTTGGTATTGCAATATGTACCAATTACCGTATTCCCATGCAACTACAAAATACGGCTGCGGTACTAGGGTTTGGTTTGTATCTTAAATAGAATGTAAATATTGTTTTATTATCATTGTCATGATAATTCTCTACATGTTTAAATATACACCATAAAATTTAGAATTATGTCTTAGAAATAATCATTAAATTGTGAACTATTACATTTCATTTATATCACTGAATTATACTGTGTTGTTTCTTTATATAGTATCATCAATTTCTAAGTGATCTACTTGGAATCATCGGACCAAAAAGTTTCGGCCCCTGTAAGTTTGCAAGGATCTGGCAGAATCTGTACTCTGTTGTAAGTACCACTACGCAATAGCACATTAAAATGTCGGAGCAGCAGGAACAGGAGCAGCAGCCCGTGAGGGAGGAAAAGAAAAGCGACGATTCAGCATGGGATTTCATTCGTTTTCCTTTTCCTGAAATTGTAATACCAGATATCATCTTACCTCATGGTGATGAAATGGGTAATGATATTGCTTCTGCAGGTAACAGCTTCGTCGAAGGTGTTGGTAATGTATCGGGAAAAGTATCTGAGGAAACTATGAAAGCCATGGATAGTGCAACTAAAGCTATGGAAACAGCATTTGGACAAACAGCTGATGCTACAGCATGGTTAACCGAACACATACCATTTATTGGGGAAAATATTATTAATGCATTACAGCAGCCTGTTGATCCAAGTCGCATGGTTGTGCTTGTAACTGGAGGATCAGGTTTAGTCGGTAAAGCTATTGAAAAAGTTGTATCAGATGATCCAAATATTTCTGCCAATGAAAAATGGGTATTTATTTCATCAAAGGATGCTGATCTAAGAGATAAAGCATCAACTGTTGCATTATTCAAGAGAGTTAGACCTACTCACGTTATTCACTTGGCTGGAAAAGTCGGTGGATTGTTCAGTAACATGAAATATAAAGTTGAATTTTATCGTGAAAATATTCTCATTAATGACAATGTAAGTGGATATTACTATATTACTTACATATTATAAATTTTAATTTTAAACTTTTACTAGGTGATGGAATGTTGCAAAGATTTTAAAGTCAAGAAATTAGTCTCGTGTTTATCAACATGTATATTTCCCGATAAAACAACATATCCAATTGATGAATCCATGATCCATACGGGTCCACCTCATGATTCCAACTGTGGCTATGCTTATGCTAAACGTATGATAGATGTGCTTAATAAATGTTATAAAGACGAGTACGACTGCAACTTTACATCTATTATTCCAACTAATATTTATGGACCCCATGATAACTACAGTATTCAAGATGGTCACGTCATCCCTGGACTGATCCATAAAACATTTTTAGCTAAACAAAACAACACCGATTTAACAATATGGGGCTCGGGAAAACCACTTCGACAGTTCATATACAGTATCGATTTAGCTAAGCTTACAATATGGGTTATGCGATCGTACGATTCATGTGAACCTATTATATTATCTGTAGGTGAAGAAGATGAAGTGTCAATTGGTGATGTAGCACAATATGTCGCTGAAGCCATGGAATTCAAAGGTAATATTGTATATGACACCAGTAAAAGTGATGGACAATATAAGAAAACAGCAAGTAATGCAAAATTACGTCAATTATATCCTGAATTTCAATTTACGCCTATCAAACAGGGACTAGCGGAGTCGTGCAAATGGTTCGAGCAAAATTATGATCATGCAAGAAACGCAAAGTAGTTACATTTATCTACATATTTACAACCCTATATATTAATGTTACGTCATTCCAGCTTGTAATTCTTCGACACTTAAATCTTTTTCTTCTAAAAGCTTTGTTGTTACTACATGTCCCATCACCACCACAGGCTTGACATAAGCCCTATTTTTCGTGGCTTCTTCAAGATCTTTCTTATTTTGTTCTTCTGATTTTTTCATTTCTATGATTGTGTTGACCATATCTTCTAGCTTAATATCCATTTCTAGTTCATAGTCAGCGATTCGTTTGAACCAATGGACCGACTCTTCGTGTGGTTTAGGTAATAAATCAAGTGTACATATAACATTGAAGTAGTTGTCGTGATAATCGTTGTTGATTGATAACTTTAATTCCTTCAATGAGATACCCATGTATTGCTTTAATGCAGTCGATGACCATGCACTCTTAGCACTAGTACCAGAAGAACTGTGACTTTGTGCTGCGGTTGCTGCAACAGCTATTATACGTTGTCTATCAGCCACAGGTAAATGTGGAGTGTCTCCAATGGCCCATCCTGGGTTATTAAATTCTCCAGGTAGATCATGAACCAACGCATCACCAAGTGTAGTGCCTTGGCATAATGCTTGCCAAGCACCTCTCGTTTCACTTATTTGTTTCCATCCTTCACTTGTTTTTGACAAACTTCTCATCATTAATAATCCTTCATATTGTAGTTCGTCGTCATAATACAGTGCTCTTAATGCATTGATCACTGTAGACACAGCTTTCTTACGCAAGATCCACTCCAACGCAGCTGGTACCTTTTTGCTTGAACGAGTTAAAAATAATATTCCAGCGGATATGATACCACTGTTAGTAAAGTGTCGTTTAATACACTGTAATGTAGTACTCACACATCCACAGTCCACCAAATATTCCATCTTGTCATCAGAGGTCGATACCCAATTAAATAGCTTGAGTAAACACTTAATAATACTTTGAACTTTGGAGTGTTTTCGGCTCCACTCTGTGGTATAGTTAATTATATTTAACTCAATAATCTTCACGCGGCAGTGCTCGTTTATAGACAATTGAAGTATACAATACATTGACATTTCGACGTGAATTTTGCTATGGTGGTAAAAATATCCAACATAAAATGCAATTTTCAATGTATCTAAATTTGTCATTTGGTCTCTCGTAAAATTACATTCAAGTAAGCGACGTAAGCATGTTACAATCGACAATTCAATTGAGGAGTGTTTATTCTTGTATGCGCCATGTGCCTTGACTAAAACACCCAAAGCACCATGCTTTACTAGTAATTTACAACCATCTCCTGTGTCTGTATGACCAATCATAAAATCAACACCTAGTTGTACTTGTTTCTCGTCATCAATATTTTTATATATCCATGGTACTAACATAGCAGCATTGAAGTATGATTTATGTGAGGAAGCATTTTCTATAGCTACTTGTTGTTCTGTTATAACTTCATGTTCCTTCTTGTATCCTAATTCCTGTTTTTCCCATGGTTCTTTGATAGTCTCTTGAATTCGTTTGACTCTATTTTCTAAATCAATTTTTTCTTTTTCTTCTAATTTTATCTGTTTTTTTAATGCTGTTCTTGATTCTATACTTGGACAGTACATGGTTCTACTATCAATATCACCGCAACAACTCCACATACCAGTGTGTTTTATAGCTCTTCCAAGTTTAAAATCTTTTTTAATCCATCTCCCAGGATGTAACAAATGACGATTTGGATTAGCTACTACATCCGTCATAGTCGAACTTGCTGCTAATCGTCCTTGTTCATTATATTCAACCATTGCGTTAGTATTCTCTGATAAAAGATCATCATCAGTGGCACTAACACTATATTCCTCGCTAACTATACTTGATTCTTCACTTTCAGTTGGAGGCATTGGTCTACGCGCTGTTAACTTTGGATTTAATCGACGAACTGGAGGATCAAAAGTAGGAATGTCATTGGGATCGCCCAGTATTGCTGGAATATCCGTTTGATCCATAATAAAACTTTCCAAACTCTATTACTACTACAAAAGGTTCTCCAATGGGTGTTACAACAAGTTGTGATACA
>JACCDO011669239.1_pt1 | contig 10689 bp, 6 predicted proteins | sample 7446101 | NCBI WGS metagenome assembly JACCDO01 (sample SAMN15323440, study PRJNA562643) | freshwater metagenome | isolation source: river surface water | place: USA:Blue River Watershed | collected 2017-08-16
TAGGGAGTTAGTTAAGAGGAATGAGTACGACAAAAAAGTCGAGTGAGAATACCTCCCTGGATACTTTCTGTTACATAAAAGATGAATTATTAGTATATAAACCATTGAAAGTGAAGATAAATACACCAGATTCACTGAACATCACTGTTATTGACAAGGATATCGAGGTGGTGTTGAATAAAGCGGATATTATCCCTATATTATCGAGTGATGATTTGATAGCACCACCAAATGATCTTGTACATCTATCTGAAGTTAATAATGCTTCCATATTACATTCCTTAAGAGAAAGATTTTACAAAGATTTGATATACACCAGCATTGGCTCTATATTGGTTGCTATCAACCCGTTTAAATGGATTAATAACCTATATCATGAGAGTTTAATGGCTAGATATGCATCCCATGAATATACATTAGGTAGTAATCCTCATGTATTTGCAATAGCTCAAAAAGCATTAGAAGGTACTTTCTTACCCACTAATTCTCTTCCTTCTTCAACACAATTAACTTATTAATATCTAGGTATACAAAAAGGTAAAAATCAATCCTTAATAATATCAGGTGAAAGTGGTGCTGGTAAGACCGAAGCAACCAAGCAATGCTTGAACTACCTCACTAGTATCAGCACGAAAGGATCTAGCAGCGACAGCAACAGTGTGCAGGTCAAGATATTGAAGTCATCACCTGTGCTAGAAGCATGGGGTAACGCCAAGACACTAAGAAACAACAATTCTTCCCGTTTTGGTAAGTTTATTGAGATATACTTTAACAACCAGTTCAATATAATCGGCGCGTCAAACACGACGTACTTGCTGGAGAAGAGCCGAGTAGTCTTCCAGCAGCCGAATGAGCGGAACTACCACATATTCTATCAGTTATTAAGTTGCGGGGATGTAGATCTTCTGACAAGGTACTCACTCTCACTCTTACTCACTCACTCACCCTTACTTACTCACTCACTCTCACTAGACTGAATGTCCTTGACTTGGCAACTAATCCGAACCTCGCAGCTTACCTCAACAAAAGTGGTTGCATAAAAATTGATGATTTAGACGACAAACACGAGTACTCTCTCATGCACGCGGCCTTCCTAGAGTTAGGTTTCACCCACGAGATAATTTTCAACTTGTTCCAGTCCGTTGCGGGGATTTTACAAGCTGGCAACATCGAGTTCATCCCTAACTCCGAGGATGTAAGTAACAACGACACCTGTGTTATTAGTCCCGCGTCTTATGAGTGGTTTGAAAGAGTAGCTCACTCATGGGGTGTTGAGACGTCTCTTTTAGAGAAATCTTTACTGTTTCGAATAGTTCAAACAGGTGGTGGCACCAACAGGCGTGGGTCGATAAACTACAAGCCATTTGATGTGGTTAGTGCGAAAGAGAATGTTGATGCTGTTGCAAAAGCTTTGTATAACAGATGCTTTGACTATATTGTTAGTCATATTAACTTATTGACAAATAATAAGAGTAACAATGAACAGGTACGTAGCGGCTTTCTCACTCACTCACTGGCTTACTCACTGGCTTACTCGCTCACTGGCTTACTCACTCACTGGCTTACTCACTCACTGGCTTACTCACTCACTGGCTTACTCACTCACATACTTACTTACTCACTTGCTTACTCACTCACTCACTCACTCACTTGCTGGCTTACTCCCATCCTCTTCCCCCCTCTTCCCCCCTCTACTCTCTCTTACTCACTCCCTCTCCCTCTCTACTACTAGGTTGGAATGATCGGTATACTAGATATCTTCGGCTTTGAGGTGTTCCAGAAGAACTCGTTCGAGCAGTTATGCATCAACTTAGCGAACGAGGCGCTGCAGCAACACTTCAACTTCAACATATTCAAAGCAGAAATGGAACTATACCGCCATGAAAACGTAACGGTTCCCGTGCTGGATTACTGCGATAACCAGGATGTGTTGGACCTTCTGATGAAGAAGAGAATCGGGATCTTGTCTATGTTGGATGAGGAGGGGATCGTCCCGCGCGGGACTTGGGAGGGATTTCTTTCCAAGGTAGTCAAGGCATACTGTGAGCATCCACGGTTACAAGTTTCCAAGATATCTGCGAGGGATTTCACTGTGATTCATTACGCGGGACCGGTCGTCTATGATCCCTCTTTATTTCTCTTCAAGAACAAAGATACGTTGAGCAACGACATTACCGAGCTACTCAAGCACTCATCAATCCCGTTTATATCGGAATTATTCACATCAATTGAAGAAGAAGTTGATGTTGCCGTTGGTGTGGAAAGCCCTAACAAAAGGGGATCAGTATCAAGTCCAACGGCTACTACCAAGAATAAACTAACCGTTGGTAAGAAATTTTGTACTCAATTAGAATCCCTAATGTTGAATTTATCAGCAACAAATCCCCAATATATCCGTTGCATCAAAGCCAATACCGGCAAGCAACCGAACACCATTGAATCCCCCTTAGTGTATGAGCAACTGTCGTACTCGGGCGTGCTGGAGGCGGTGATCATCATGAAGAAAGGTACTCACTCACCTCTTACTCACTCACTCACTCACCTCTTACTCACTCACTCACCTCTTACTCACTCACTCACTTCTTACTCACTCACCTAACCAAGGGTACCCGTTTCGCCTGTCTTTGCTCGAGTTTCGGCGCAGATTCCAACTACTTACGCTGCTGAATAAGAGTGATGAAGTGCGTAATTATGTGCTGCAAGCAAGTGGGAATAGTGAGAGTCAGTTGGATGTTATGAGGCAGAAGATATATGCGGGTGTTGCTAGTGCAGCAGTAGCAGCGCAAGGGATTGTGGTTACACCTGCGCAGTTGAGGAAGTTGTTGGAACACGTGGCGACCTTAGAAAACGGTTATAAGGTTACTTACTCACTCACTTATTGGCTTACTTAGTCTCTCACTGAGTCACTGAGTCACTCCACTCACTCACTCACTCACTCACTCACTTACCTACTCACTCACTTACCTACTCACTCACTTACCTACTCACTCACTCACTCACTCACCTACTTACTCACTCACCTACTCACTCACTCACTCACTCACTCACTCACCTACTTACTCACTCACTTACTCACTCATTGCAGGAGGTGTTGCGAGGTGTCCATATTGGGATTACGTTGGTGTTCTATCGCAGCGACCAGAATATTCTGCTGGAAAAGTTGCGCTTGAAATTTCTCGTGGAAATTTCCATCAGAATCCAACGCTATGCACGTGGTAGTTTCATTCGGAAATTCATTGGAATTCTCCGACGGAGTCTGGCCGCGGGATCCCGACTCCTGCAGGCGAATAATAACGACAAATATGACACAGATAAGGTGAGTGAGATTATTGTGAGCTATAAGCGGGTGATGAAGGGATTAGCGACGGTTACGACTGCAGATGTAAATAAACTTGTTGGACAAGATGTTATTGATGCATTGAGTAGGTATAACTACCAACTGACACTGCAAAATGAGGTAAGAAGAAGAATACTCACTGGCTTACTCACCTACTCACCTACTCACTCACCTACTCACTCACCTACTCACTCACCTACTCACTCACTCACTTACCTACTCACTCACCTACTCACGCACTCACTTACCTACTCACTCACCTACTCACTCACTTACCTACTTACTCACGTACTCACCTACTTAGGTAACATCAATATTGCGTCCGTTGCTTGCGAGTGACCGGCTGTTCGACAACATCGAGTTAGTGGACGAAACCCTAGCAAAAGCCAAGTCAATTCACTTCAAAGAAACAATTTGTGTGCGTTCAACAGCGAGTCAGTTGATAGAGTCGGTGGTGCTGTCGCTGACGTGGGAAGACAACTTGTTGGTGAAGCAAGTCGACGCGGTAGTGAGTCAGAACAGGGAAATTATGATGATGAAAACCGCTTTGGAGAGCGGAATCCAACGGAAAGATGAGATTTTGCTGCTGAAAATATTAGCGCAATTGAAGGTAAGAAGACAGTTCAAGAGATCACTTACCGGCTTACTCACTCACTTACTGGCTTACTTACTCACTCACTGGCTTACTCTCTCACTCACTCACTTACTCATTCACTCACTCACTCACCCATTCACTTACTGGCTTACTCACTCACTCACTCACTCACTCACTCACTCACTCACTCACTCACTCACTCACTCACTCACTCACTCACTTACTGACTCACTCACTCACTTACTTACTGGCTTACTCACTCAACTACTCACTCACCTACTCTCACTCACTTACTCACTCATCTACTTACTCACTCACTCACTCATCTACTTACTCACTCACTCACTCATCTACTTACTTCCTTGCAGGAACTGCGCGAATCAGGTTTGATTGACGCATCATTTCTCGCTGACAAGATCGTAACGGCTACTAACCTCACGGTAGTCGGGTCCAACAACATGAGCAAGTGGTTGGATGAGATCACACCTCTATTGACGCAGCATCGGTACACGGGTCTGGACGGGTACCGGGATGACCCAACCCTGTTGAACAAGGTGAATAACGCAGCTTCCTTGAGCAAAACCACCTTGTTAGACCAAGCAAAAGCAACTATATTGAAGCTTGCAGAGTTACGGTTACTGGCTAGTACCGGCAGCTGGGAAGTGGTGTGGAAGGCCTTGAATAATGAGTGGTTACAGGTATTATTTAGTGCAACAGAGCAAGGAGCAAGCTCCTTATACATCCCTATTGTTATTCGCAGTGTGTTGACCGAGGAAATCGTGTGTTACAGCGTGTCCTGCATCAAGCGGATCGTCTATCCACAGCTGATCCCGTATATAGTCAACCCAGGGATTACCAACCCTACTGCTGTCAGCTCAGAGATTACCTCCTCTACCCCTCCTGCTGATCCCGTTTTCATTGCCCCGTTGAGTGTAACAACCCGGATCCAATCCCCAGAGCCGTTGAAATTACTACTTGAAACCCTGAGTAAGTACGAACCATTTTTTGAAACTAACGACGAGTTGAAGTTGGCGTTACACTTGGGTCGAGAGAGGTACCAGTTGCGTCATGCGTTGTATATCAACAGCCTTTCTGCCTTGGAAGCCGGTATAAGAGGAGCTCAACACCTTCCACCCACTGATCCCGAGTATATCAATGCATGTGAGTACATCAAATTCTTAAAAGTTTCAACTTCATTGAGGGATTACGCCGTGAATGACACTCCCGTCGGCGATCCCGGATCCCGACTCTTTCCTTCTACTAATCTCCCTTCTTTCCACACCTCAATCATTGATATAAACAATTTTATCTTGAATAAAACGGATACTTTTGTCAACTATTTCATTAAATATTGCGACGATTTGTACCACGTACGCACTATGCTCGCAGCACTCGGGAACAGCCACCACGTCACCAAGTATGACGTCATTCTCAATCAACTTGAGGTGTACCGGCAAGAAAATATTTATCAAACGGCTAGTTTTGATATCTATGAAGAAGTGCGTGTGAGTGTGTTGAGGGAGTACGCGGTGGTGCAAGAGGAACTGCGTCATTTGAAGGCTTTAAATGTGATTCTTAACGTGTTAGAAACAGGGAAAATTAGAGGCGAAGTAGGTAATCTCAAGGCCGATAGTGACGCACTCACCCTAGGGATTACCGAGAAAATAACGGTATTTCAAGGGGATCTAATCCCTAACAATGATGTGAAATTACTATTGAATACTATCAAGTACGTAGTTGAAGTTAGAGAAGCGTTTAGTAGGGATGATTGGGTGCGGATCGAAGGGATTTATACCCAGTTAAAGGTGAGTACCGCTAATTTCCGACAGTTACATAGTCATTGTAAAGTAGAAATCATGCTAGTATATGAGGAGATAACAGACCGCAAGATCCGCAACGAGCTAGTGAAGCGAGTGAGTGAGTCAAGTTGTCTTGGTGAGCAAGTAGCCGTTAAAATGAATGAGTTAAAGGAATATATCCTGTATATACAATCATTTGCATCTATAAGTGATGCAGGTAGTGGTGCAGAAGCACATAAAGTCTCCTTTGAAACCAACTACTTACTCCTTTGCAGCAAGTTCATGTACTGTCTGCGCAAGGCAATAGAAGCAAATAAATGGGAACCATCCCATGTTTATTGCGGGGATTTGTCAATGGATGAGCTCATGGATCCCGCGTTTATATGGCTTGCAGATAGCGTGGAAGACGTGCAAGCCGTGGTCAAGGCGATTATTGACCTGGGGAAGTATGAAGTCATGGAGATACCGCAGATCCACGCCCTACTTGATAACTACCTAGTGAGTGATGTGTCAAAGGGACGCTCGGTGTCTATTGACTCCCTTGATAGCTCACCTGGTAGTGAGTATGGTGGCAGTGTAGTGTGTGTGAGCTCACTACTTGCCTACGCCATGTCTATTGGTATCCATGAGTGCTGTATAAGTGAGTTCAACTATATTTATAACCAGTCCCATGAGAGAAGAGCAAGAGCACTTGCACTTGTTGCTATGTATAACTTCCCTATTATTGGGACTGTAGATCAGTTGGATCTAGCGGCAATAGAGTGTGACTCGCTTGTGCAAGTGATTAACTATATCAAGACATACTTGCATAGTGAGAGTGAGGACAAGGTGATCACTTACTCACCTGTGATAGTAACATGGTTACCAATAATGGAACATGTACTGCAGTATCGTGTTGCAGTGAAGTCTTTCTTACCTGCAACATCAATCCCATCTAACTACCTATTCATTGCGCATGACTTGCTCACATACCTAGATGGGTTCAATATACAAGAGGATATCGATGCTATAGCAGTAGCAGGTGATGAGGAGACCAAGGTGTTCCCAGTAACCGAGTTAGAGTTACTCAGGGATTACCTAGTGAATAACAAGATGATGCTCAGCTTGTTAGAGGCTCTCTCAGTAGGCCGCCCGCTTTACTTCGCAGGTAATTTCGACTGCTCTGGGGTTAGTTACATGCATTTGAATGACCTTGTCGACGTGGTCTCTGTGTATGGCAAAGATAACACGGTGTCGAGTGCACTGATCAAGTTAGTTGAGTACACTATCACCATTGCAACGATGAGAGAAGCCTTAATGAAGCAAGGCTGGCAGGTTGAAGACAAGATATCCAAGTTCAAGGAGACAGACTTGAGTGCGCGCATCACTCGCAAGCTACCGGATATTGAGATACTGAAAGCAATATATGATAGTCACGAGCACTACCTGGAGCTGCAGAAGGCTAGCAAGAGTGGCGATGCTGGGGTTGTGGGTGACATACACATGTATATGCCTCTGCCCCCAGCTTGTGTGGATGAAGAGATGAGTCTTACCATACAACAGGTGAACTTGATAGTACAAGACTGTGCTTTATGCACCGCTTTCACACCAGGTAACTTGACGTTGGATGTGATATCTAACTCGCTGGCTATCCGTGACCTGAGTACAAGCAAGCTCAAGAGCCATGTCAACAAAGCCAAGGAAGTCTTTCCATCGGTGGATTCGTATCGGTACAACCACCTATTCATATCTATTGAAAGCGCAAAGGAACTCATTGCTATCCGCAAGCAGCTGCTGGGGATCAATGAGACCTACACGCAGCATGACAACTCCTGCTTGTTCACCTGCTCGAACCTCGAGGATATACTGAGTTCCACCTACATCACGGAGGCTATCAACAGCGCCATCAACAATGTAAGCAGTCTTCTGCAGTACAACACTACTGGACGCTTTAGATTCATGGATGAGTGGGAACCAGTAAGTAATTTACTATTGAACAGCAACTATTTGCTGGCTTTCAACACGACCGAAGAGGAGACAGATATCCTACTTAGTGAGACCTTTTCCCGCATCTTTACTAGCAAGGTGTTGTCTTCCCTGTGGTCCATCGATCGCCATTTCACGGAGTATTTTGAGCTTCTTGGTCATCGAAGTAGTAGTGAAACCAACGTTGCAGTCAAGAACAAGCTCATCGACAAGTGTAACGGTCACTTGCAGCAGTTGAATGACATATGTCATTACTATCAGTTTTGTATGGAGACTGCGCCGATTAGTAGTAAGGACGCAACTGCTACTATCTTCACTACTACCTTATCTGCAAGAGCAAAGAATTGGATAAGAAAGAACCCAATGCTTGTGTTGCTATACAACTCCTGTGTGTACCTGACACACGTGTTGAAAGCCTTGCGCGTGAGTAATTATGACGGCGAGATCTTGCGTGATTGGAAGGTGGATCAGTACGGGTTGAAGGGCACACCTACTATCAGTGTGTTAGACGAGACAAAGGATGACAAAGGTAGCAGCAAGCACACCATGCAGGCCATTGCCAGGTCGTACCTTCATTACAATGAGTTGTTGCACCCAATATTACACAAAGTTATGCATGTAATCATTCAAGATATGGATGATGAGGTCACCTTTGATGAGCTAACAGCTGGATTGAGTGAGGGTCAAGCCACCGGGGATGTGGGTGCACTCACTGGTCTTGATACGACTAAGCTGCAGTATGCAATGGACAGAGTAACCGACAGTAGTAACCCTGTGAGTATAGTCAACAAGGAGACTCTGTTGCTGTATCAATCATGCGAGTTTTTGTTACAACTGCGTACTTGCACTGTCAACCAACTGTATAACGAGGGTATTGACCACATGCTGCGCTACTTCTTCCCTTCAGGTGATAGGACTATTCTGGACCTAGTCAAGCACGTGTATAAGGGTGTGTATGACAACATACACTCGTTGCCGTCGGTTGAGATAGTTAAGCTGTGCATCAACATGCTGGACTCTTACTGGCAGCTCGAAGCCAACCGGTTGTTGAGTACCAGTAACTCCTCTATTTGCGGCACTTTCGGCACGTTTGATCTGAGCTTGATAGACTACGAGAGCTTGGAGTATTGCTTTGAATACTTGCATGACCACTTGGAGCTGAGCCCAAAGACAGACAGGATGAAGGACACGGTGTACTTGATGCGGCGGTTGCGTCACACCACGGCAGCTACAAGAGTACTGTTGAATAAGTATAGTAACCGAGCCGCTAGTGTACCTGATGATGTGATTGACCCCTCACTTGTACCCGATACGATCACACAGCTAGGGATGAACCCTCACTGGGCATCCACCTTCTCACTGATATTGAATTTAAGTCAATCTATCCTGCAGAGTGCAGGGATCAGTGATTTTGCCACCGATACCGTCAGCTGTGTGAGCAAGGAATGCGAGTTGTCGTCGCAATACAGCGAGTATATGAAAGCCGGGATACAGCTTGAAGTATGTCTCAACATTCAAAGCGTCTACTTCAATGAAGCTTCTGGTCTGCAGTTGATTAAACTGTTGCTGCAAGAGATGAACAATGCTGTTGTATATGCCGAGAATGCCGGGATCGGATCGCCTCTAGCTAGTGCAGCAGCTTGTACTAGTCTTGATGTCTGGTGGACTCAATTATTACAACTAGGTCGTCATATCTTGTCGTTGCAACAGCTTATACAAGTTGGTTACAATCCTCCTACGGATGACGAAGCTGCCGCAGCTACTACTCCTCCTGTCGAGTGCTTCCATATACATCCCGGTACAGACATGTTCCTCTCGATACTCGCAACCATAGATGCAATCGTGGATACTGTCACTGTGCTTCAAGGTGGTGACTCCGTGCTTGCAGAGGACTCGCTCTTACGCACGTCTTTGATCAACATACTTAGAGAGGACGTGACCCGCGTCAACGGTCGTTTGTTCACCATATCCAATAGTGTTTTGAGTATGAAGACGGCGTTGCTCGACTGCAAGCAGGAGCACGAGACGATGGTGTTGTTGCATGACATCATGAACGCTGACCTAGTCTCGCTAGTAGTCAAGACCAAGGATTTCTCCCTGGTAATCGTCGATGGACCATCGCACGCTGCAACCACCGAAGCGGTGGATGACGCGGATAAGTTCAGTAAGTATACGTTGCAATCCCTGTCAAAGGTAGCAGGATTGACGCTGGTTTCCGAGGCGGGGAAGTTGCTCCAGCAGCTGGTTAGTTACCATCTTATGCTGCGCGACTCGGTCAATAGAAAGGATGTATCAGCTGCGCATAGTATTGCCTTGCAGATCGTGGGGATGGATGTGCTGAGTACCCGCAACGAGGACGCCGAGTTGGTGTTGCAATACTGTCGCATGTTGTCAGTGCGAAGAAGTATTGAGAAGGGTATGTTGCACTGTGTAGTACCAACTATTGTTGGTTGGTCACGACTAGCAGAAGGAAAAGTGTTTAGTTACTGTGTGAATGACACCGTGTTAGAGGAGGCAATTGAGGAGTGTCACACCTCGCACATGGATCTTATTGCGGAGTATCCGTTGCTTGAACACTTGTATAAATGCGGCATTGCTTTGCTTAACTTGACTCACGCAATGCGCGGTGGGAAGTGGGACAATAACAAGGTCAACCAAGCCGATACACCAGAGTATGACGCAGTTACTCAACTACTTGCTCTTCATCCCGACTCCAAGGTCTCAGCAGCAACAGTAGTTGCATCTACACACTTAGTGAGTGTAAATAAGAGTATTGAAGGACTCTGTGACACCTTGAGTGTAGAGGACGCGCTTGCAGCGTTTGATCAGTACATCAATGACACACTACCTGGTATAACAGATGTCCTTGAGCTTCTCGAGACGGGTGTCCCCCTTCTCCCCTTTGTTAAGAGGTATTTGAACGCATTGTCACTCAGTATTCGCAACGAACTAACGGCTAGTAAGCTAGTGAAAGAGGTGGACACCGTGTTGCA
>JACCDO010368896.1_pt1 | contig 10688 bp, 12 predicted proteins | sample 7446101 | NCBI WGS metagenome assembly JACCDO01 (sample SAMN15323440, study PRJNA562643) | freshwater metagenome | isolation source: river surface water | place: USA:Blue River Watershed | collected 2017-08-16
GATTAAGATATAAATGTCTAATCAATGGAGTAAAAATAGAAGTAATAGATGAAGCATATACATCTAAAGTTTGTAGCACCTGTGGTAATTGTAAACATGAATTAGAAGGAGAAAAAGAATATGAATGTAAAGTGTGTAATATAAAAAGAGATCGCGATTTTAATAGTGCAACCAATATGATCTTACTAAAAATGTAAAATGAAAAAATAGGAGTGTTACACTTCTTTAAAGAAACTTGAATAGAAACTAATGATGGAATTTAGGATGATAAAAAGTTTTAAATTTAACAGAGGATAATAAAAAGATTTTGTTTATAAAAACAAAACACTTATTATATAGAATTTTATGTAATTAAGATTATGTAGAATAATAAATGTAATAAGTCCTTAATTAGGTTCTATATTGATTATCAAGAAATATCAAGTTTCATGTAACGGTCACTGCACCAAATTATTGCTTTAACAGTATGATTATGATGAAAATATAACCATTTTTTATTTATTTCTTTTACTTTTTCTTTTGCAATATCTAATTGACTTATAATTAATTTATTGTTACCATTGACATAAATCACAATGATACTGTAATTAGCTAAGGTTGCCCACCACTTATACAATTCGTTAAATAATTGGTAAAACACATATTTATAATCTTCTTGTGATAATTTTGGATCAGTAAAGTATTCATTTAGATCAAATCCTAGTTCGTAATCTGACATTTGAATTATATAAGTAAATATACAAATAATTTTTCAATTATTTATTATAAAACATACAGAAATATATAAAAATGTAAAATTATAAAAAACTAGTAATTAATGTTTCTACATTTTCATATATTTTATTTCCATGTATATCTGTACTATATAATGATTTGGTTAACGCTTCATTTATAGCTTGATTTCTTTTTTCTGTAATTCTATTTCCGATATTAGAAAATAATCTGTTAATAGATTCTAATTGAAGTTCTTTTTTCTTAAACGATGCATAAACTACATCACCATCATAACCTAATTCATCATCATTTTTGGGTTGAAAAACTATGTTTGCATATTTATAAAATAAACATACTAAAACTTCAATTTCACCATCAGTTGGTTTATTTGGATAAATTAATTTTGCCATGTGATTAATCTTTTTTTGTATAAAAGAACTAACAAATGTTCTTTCAAGAAAATTCCCCAAATTATGATTACTTCTTAAAGTTTTGTCTTCGTGTATACCATCTTTAAATTTATCTATAAATTCAGTATCATAAGGATTATTTTTTAATGTAGTAATTATTGTTATCAATTCATTTTCAGTGAAAAAACGTCTCATTGGTTGAATCACAATACCATTTCTGTGCATAATCCTTAAATATTTATATATTTTGTATAACAATGGAGATGAAAAATCATCTTTAACCAATAGTTCAGGTATAATACCACTCATTTCAAAGATATTTATAAAATATAATTAAATATTTTATCAATTTTTTAGATATATAAAAAAATTTAAGGTATAGTTACTTTCCATTTACTTTTATTGTATTCAACTACACCAGAATTTAGATCAGCTTGTGTAATTTGTTTAGCATAATTAGATAACTGTTGTTTATAATAAGACTTGGTAACAATATCAGTTAAATATGGTTGTAGAATTTTACCATTTTCTAATTGAGTATTTGAATCAATATAATAGATTCCAGTATTTTCATCTTTCCATATACAGTTCATTACAGAATAAACAGGACTAACATTAGAAGAGAAATTTACAAATTTAAAAACCATTTTTTGTATATGTTTTAGTTTATTTACAAATACTTAAATAAATTATTTATTTATTTTAACATTAGGATATTTTTTATCTAAATCATTAGGTAAAATTTTACTAATATTGCATTTTAATTCTTGTAAAGATGTAGGTAACTTTTCAAATTTAGTAATTTTATTACCATAACACTCTAATTTAATCAAAGAATCAGGTAAAATATCTAAATTTTCAATTAAGTTTTGAGAACATCTTAGAATTTGTAAAGAATTTGGTAAATTATTAAGTGATCTTAATCCATTATATATACAATCTAACTCTTCTAATGAACTAGGTAAATAGTCTAACGAAGTCAAATAATTATTACCACAATATAATTTTTTTAATCCAGATGGTAAATTATCAAACGAGGCTATTTTATTCATATAACAATGTAATTCTTGTAATGAATCAGGTAGATTGTTTAATAAAGTCAATTTATTATGAGTACAACATAAATTAATTAAGGAATTTGGTAAATTATCAAGAGAAGTTAAATTATTTAGACAACAATTTAAATTTTTCAAATTAGATGGTAAATTATCAAGATTATTAACATTATTATTATAACAATCCAATAGTTCAAGTGAATCAGGTAAATTATTAAACGATGTAATATTATTATAAGTACATATTAGTTTTTTTAATTTAGTAAATCTACTAAAGTCTAGACTACCAGTTATGCTATTATGAGAAATATTAATTTCTAAAACGTCATCTTCGAATTTATTTAATATATCCATTTTATATTAAGTAATCGTTAAGACATATAAAAACATATTCAACTTTTAATTTTAACACCGGGATATTTTTCTATCAAATCTTCAACATTCAATTGAGTATCTGTACAATAAAGTTCTTTTAAATTACTAGGTAAAATACCAATCGAAACAATATTATTACTTTGACAATTTAATATTTCAAGATTACTTGGTAAAGTATCCAAATGAGTAAGTTTACAACCATAGCAAAATAATTCTTTCAAAGAGTCAGGTAAATGATTTAACGACTCGATATTATTACTTGTACAATTTAAAATCTCCAAATTCTTAGGTAATCTATCAAGTGATGTAATATTAGTATGATAACAATACAACATGTTTAACGTATCAGGTAAATTATTTAGTGAATTAATTGGATTATTGTCACAAAATAATGTATGTAAAAAACTTGGTAAAATATCCAAACTAGTTATTTTATTCATACAACATTCTAAATATTCTAAAGAACTTGGTAAATTGTCCAATTGAGTAATCTGATTGTGAGAACAATATATTTTAGTTATAGAACTTGGTAAATAATCCAAGGATGTAATAGAATTGTAATCACAAAATAATTCGATCAAAGAGTTTGGTAAATTATCCAACGATGTAATATTATTATAAGTACAATGTAATTTTCGTAAAGACCCAGGTAAATCATCTAATTCTGTTATTAAATTATCATCACAAGCTAATATTTCTAAAGTATCAGGTAAATTTATTATTTTAGTAATTCTGTTGCTTCCACAGTTTAATTCTTTTAATTTAGTAAATCTACTTAGATCAAGGCATTCTTCAGTATAATCACTAATTTCTAAAACTAGTATATTATCAGGAAATGTGTCTAATAAGTTCATCTGTTAATTGTATATTATTTAATTAAATATAATAATTTCAATTTTTATCTTAAATGAGAATAAAATTTTTCATATTCTAACATTTTATTTTTTAATTCATCAGTTTTACTTTTTAGAATTTCAATATTAATATTAAAATTTTTAATTTTTTTATCAGAACTTAATTTAATATATGTGTTAACATTATTTAATAATTCATCAATTGATTTATCGATTTGTTCTTCACAAGTTTTTTCATTAAAATAAATCAGTTGACAATTTTTGTTGTAAATATGATAATGTCCTTTATTTTCACCATAACAATCAAATTTCATAAATTCTTTGTTACCAATATATAAAGAAAAAGCTGGACCAAAACCCTCATTATAAGTTTTATGAAAAACCAATAAATACGAATTGTTGTGTAAATTTATTTTATATAGATCTTTTCTAACAATATTTGTCATTGTATATAATAAATTAATAAAAAAGATATATATAATATAGAATGGAATTATTTTTTAAAGAGATTGTTTCAAATAAAAAGGAAATAGATAAAGTCTATTGGTTACAAGATTATTTTTATTTTGGTGATAAAAAAAGAATAGCAACTGTTACAGATGTTAAATTTGTGGGTGAAAATAAATTAGTTGTAGCTCATCGTGCAGCTGCAAAATTATATTTAATAGAGTTGTATAATGATTCTATAAAAATAATAGACACATTAGTTTTACAAAATGAAAATGAGTTTTTACATCCAGACAGTATATGTATCAAAAATGATATAATATATACAACAGAATATACCAAAAATTGTAGTGTTATTCAAATTCAAAATGACAAATTAGTGTTGATAAGAATTTTAGAGATAGATTGTAGAATGTTTTACCATGGATGTTATTCAATAGATAACTTGGTATATTTTGGAAGTGTAGGATGTAGAGATAAAAATACACCATTGACAATTTATAACACTGACACAGATCAAATAAAAAATGTCAAAATAAATTCAAATATAAGAATTAAATCAGTAGTTATTTACAACAATTATATAATTTTAGGTACTGATACAGAAAGAACATATAAAAATTCATTAAGAGATACATATTTAAAGTTTTATAAATCAGATAATGATCACAATTTAGAATTTATAAATGAAATATTTTTAATAGAAACTCAAGTTGATGGATGTGCTATATTTAAAAATTATTTTTTGTTTACAATACAAAGTAATATTGATAATTGTGGATATATTTATGTAACAAAATTAATAGATAATAAATTAGAATATGTTAGAAAAATAAAATGTAATGATTTTCCACATGGTATAGATGTTTGTAAAAATAAATTAGTATATACTTCTTATACAAATGAATCTATAACAATAGAAAACTTGGATAAATTTATTCAATCACATGATCAATTCTTAGAGTAAATCCTTTAAGACTACTAGTAATATAAATTGTAGGACTCAAAATTAAACGATAATCTTTACCTGGTTGTAATAAATTCATGATGATAAATTTTAACAACTAATCCACCAACTTGTTAAATCCCAAGTATTTGTAGATATAATTTGTGACAAATTATCAATTTGATTAATTTGATAAGTTGAATCAGTTTGATTAGTTTGATCAGCTTGATTGATTATAGTGCTAACAAAATCCATTTTATAAATTTATATAAAATATATATGTAATGGTATAATCAATTTTTGTAACAGTTTTTATAAAAATTAAAATAATTTAGAAAAGTTACCAGCTTCATAATGGAATTGTAAAAAAGCAACCAACCCAATAATAACATCAAGCATTAAGATCATCCAGGAATTAGGATTTTGTTCAAAAGCATTAATAGCAAATAACAAATATAAGAATCCATGAACGGGTCTTAAATCATTCCACCAAATTTTTTCGCCTAAAACTTCCGGTCCTGTAGTTCTAGATCCAGTAAAATATATATAGAAAAAACCAATAGCAGGTACTAATGCAATATAACCCATAATAGGCAGATATTCCAAATTGTTTTTAGCCACCAATGCAAAAATACATCTAAGTAAAACACACCCACATAAAAAATAAAGAAATCTTTTTTGAATATTATTCATTTTAATAATATAGTTATATACAAAAATATTTTATTGCAAATTGTAAAAATTGAATATATAACTTTTTGCTTAATAATAATAATTTAAAATATATTATACATAGTAATTATATATAATGTTAAACATTAAATCTTTTTTACTTTGGTTATTTTTAGCTGGTATAACCATATTTTTGGCTAATGGTCAAACAGAGATTTATTCAAACCCAGTCTATCCAACAAGTAGACCAAGTTATTCAAATACAGAATATCAATCAGATGGTCATAAAAATTTAGATCATACAATTTATGAGAATGAATATAAAAATATGATGGGTTTTGCTATTTCAATATCTCCAGAAACAACATGGATTGCATCTAGCTCACCATTTAATACATTTGAAGAAAGTGAAATTAATATTTATAAAAGAGATGAACAATATTCAGTATATCAAAATATTAAACAATATCCAACAAATTCAAATGAATATTTTGGTTATGATATTGAATTTTATAATTCAACACATTTATTGGTTGGATCACCCTCAAAAAGTAATGAATATAGTGGAAATATTTACATTTATTCATTAGATTTAGAAGAAAATATTTGGACTTTTGAAAATAAAGTTAATTTTGAGAACACACAAAATATTACTGATCCTTATTTTGGCTCAAGTATTAGTACTAATTCAAATTTAGATGAACACTCCAATTATATTGTCAGTTCATCACCAAATGGAATAAATTATTTAATTGTACCTGAAAATAACGAATGGAAAGTTGTAAAATTATTCGGTATGATAGAACGAGATTTTGGTGTTCAAGATTTTACATTCAATCCAACTCTAGTTTATTCATATCCAAATTCAACTTATTCATATCCAAATTCAACTTATTCATATCCAAATTCTACTCACGATAATCCAGAATACGAAAATCCAGAAACAGATGATTATAAAGTTGATATTCAACCATGGTTTCCAAAATATTTCAGAAACGAAAGTTGGAATGAAAACTTTTTTATTGGTAAAACTATGACCAATTACATAAGCGGTGATTTAATATTTGTCGGTGAAATAATAAATTCAAGAGTATCAGTGTACAAAATTGACTTGGAAGACTATCAAATAGAATTGTTAAATTACATATATCCTCCAAGTTATGAATATGAAGATGGTTTTGGATCATCAATAGTATTAATGGATAACTTTGTGATAATTGGGACACCTTATACAAGAGATGGTGGAAATGCATACGGATACCAAATTGAATCCAGGATAAAAACCTATCTAAGCAACAACACAACAATAGAAAAAGAAATGATAAACTTTAATTATTTAGGAAGTTTACCTGATAGGTATGAATGTAATAATTTTGAGGATAAAAATAATACTGGATATCCAATTTGTACAAATTATGGTTGCTATTATCCACCAAATTGTGTTAATGGTAGTTGTTATCCACCCAATTGTGAAAATGATAATTGTTACCCACCCTATTGCACAGATCATGGATGTTATTATCCTCCAAATTCAAATAGATCATATGAATATCCTCCTTGGTGTGTAGACAGTTGGTGTTATTATCCCCCAAATTCAAATGGATCATACCCATATCCTCCTAATTTTAATTGGACAGATGGAACACACAATATGTCGAATATTTATAACCCATGGTGTAATGAATTTTATTGTTATTTTCCACCATATGACGGAAACGGAAACTATTCTTATCCTCCTTGGTGTCAATCATCCGGATGCTATTATCCAATTCAAAATGGAACTTTAAATTATAACAATAATTCAACAAGAGCATTTGGATCAGATCCTAACACATGGACACCAAATTTTGGATCAAATCAAACTTTGTCGTATCCAATTTGGAACAATACAAATTGGAACAATACAAATTGGAACAATACAAATCCAACTTATCCCTGGTGTGGTTCGAATGGATGTTATTATCCTCCATGGTGTGAATCATCTGGTTGCTATTATCCTCCAGGAAGAAACGACACAAATACCTATCCTCCTTGGTGTGGTCCAGATGGATGTTATTATCCTCCAGGATATGGAAATAATACATGGAATCCGGGATATGGAAATAACACTTGGTGTGGTCCAGATGGATGCTATTATCCTCCAGGATATGGAAATAACACATGGTGTGGCGATAGACCTTGCAATTATTGCTCAGAATGTGAAGAAAATAGTGGTAATTACGAAGACCCAATAATAATATGTGACCAAGATTCTGAATTTGGTAAATCAATTGGAGTTTTAAAAATAAGAGAAGGTGAATTTGAATCTAATATGTTAATAATAGGAGTTCCAGGATTAAGAACTTTAGCAGCTTACCAATTTGATAGTGAAAAACAAGAAATTTATGAAAAGGGAACATTACCAATTGAAACAAACCAATGGTTCAGCTTTGGATCAGAATTAATAATCAAAGATGATATAGTAATAATAAGTGGACCATATTCAAATGAAGGAGAAGGTATGTTTATGATAGTATACACAAATGAATTTGAAAAAACAAATCGTTCGGATAATGGATATTACACAAATAATTCAAGTAATTTATCAACTCCAAGTTCAACAATTACACCAACAACTACTCCAACTTTTACCCCAACAACATATCCAACAGATCATCCAACATTTAAACCAACATCTCGTCCAACATTTAATCAACCAACAGTCAGACCAACTGGTTTACCAAGTGCTAGACCTACAACTGTCCCATCATCTGTTCCAACATCAAGACCAACTGGTTTACCAACTGGAGTCCCAACATCAAGACCCACAAATAGACCAACAAGTGTACCAACTGGAGTCCCAACATCAAGACCCACAAGTGTACCCACAAGAGTTCCAACAAGTGTACCCACAAGAGTTCCAACAAGTGTACCCACAAGAGTTCCAACAAGTGTACCCACAAGAGTTCCAACAAGTGCACCAACTGTAGTTCCCACATCAAGACCAACAAATGTTCCAACAAGTAGACCAACTGGTTTACCAACAGGAAGACCAACTGGTATGCCATCAAATGTTCCAACGAATAGACCAACTGGTTTACCAACAGGAAGACCAACTGGTATGCCATCAAATGTTCCAACGAATAGACCAACTGGTATGCCTTCAGGACGTCCTACTTTAAGACCATCCACAACAAAACCATCAGGTGTACCTTCAGGACGTCCTACTTTAAGACCATCCACAATGCGTCCAAGTTCAAGTAAACCAACAATTAAACCAAGTACATCAAGACCAGTATCCAAGTAAAACTTAATTTTTACTTGTAATAAAAAAATTGGATAATTAATTTTCAGTTGTATTTTTTCCTCCAACTAATTTATCATTTACAACAAAAGGATTTGCCATATTAATTTCAGTATCATTATAATTAAAAACAATTTCATCATTAATTTCAATATCAGTTAAAGCAATTAGATTAACTCCATTTATATAAATATTTGGAGTAAAAGAGTGATTAATATAAATACCAAAATCATCATAAATATGTTGGTTATTACCAATATGAATAGTTTCTCTAGTAGGATGATCAAATATTCTACCAGTTAACGTATGAACAATCTCGTCTTTTAAGTATTTTTTTGTGGCAAAAAGACCTTTACCAGTTACCATATTACTTGTTCGAATTTCCATTTTTATATTAAATTTGTATATAATTTATATTACTAATATACTTTTATATTTTTTTGATTAATAATATTTTTATAATTTAGTTTGAGTATATAACTTATAAACAAAAAATTCCACAACATTATCAATAGGAGTAACACCAGGAGTTTGTCCAGCCATATAATAATTTGCGAATCCATTAGAAGCAACAGTATGAGAAAAATTAAGACCACCTGCTTGTATGATTTCAGGACCATTAATTTTTATAAATTTAGAAAAAGTATTCTCATCAGAAATAACAGGTGTTTTTGGATAATAATCATTTTTTTGCATTTGCATAGCCAATTTCCAAACACAGGGTAAAACAATAGCAATATGACCATTTTGTTTGTATCCTTCTCTTTCAGGATCATCGATTTTTTTAGCAGCAATAACTAATTTTCCATTATTAGCATAAGTTTGAGCAGAAACCGAATCAACTTTATCCCACCAATCCTTCAAATTGTACATAATATCTCTTTGTTCAGCAGCAGCATGACACCAATCACCAATTTGTGTAGGTACCAAACTAATACCATAAATTTTTTGAGTAATCCAACCGACATAAGCACTACAATGAGATGTGTAGGGACTTTGTCTAATTAAACCATTTTGAGCAAAAACGATACAAGAAGGTTTTTTGTCTTTAACAGTTTGATAGCCTAAATCTTGAAAATTTTTATTATTGATAGGCCAACCAATAGGTCCAGTTTGATAAATATCAGGATCATATGTAAGACAATATGGTGCAAATAATGTTTTAGGATTAGAAATATCAGTAATAGTATTAAACCCAAGTTTTGCAATTTTTTTATTTAATTTATCGTTCAAAGTTACATTATTTACAGAACATCCAAGTATAAGTTTGGCATTTGTGTAAGAATCGATTGAGATTTCATTTAATAAATTTGTCGGCTTTTCAACCGAATAACTTTTTAATTTGGACAAAGAATATTTATCATTCAAAATAAATAAATATTTTTTATAAGTTGTCATAATACTTTATATTTATATAATAAATTAAATAAATTAATTTTCAATTATAAAATATATAAAAATTGATATTTCAATTAAAAGGATATTAGACAAATAATAGATATATAAAATAAATGACGTCAAAATCGTATTCATATGATAAATACTTAATAGACTTGGATTTATTATTAAATAATACAACTGTTAAAGTATTAGATACTGCATCTAATGATTGTTATAATTGTGTAGTTTCTAATTCTGATATAACGATCAAACCACTTAATAAATTTAATAATGTGTTAATTCGAGCACTAAATACAGAGCCAAATTATTCAATTGACTTTAAACAAATTGAATCTAGAGATAAATTAAAAATTAAAATTAAATTTAATTATGAAGATATGTTAGACTTGGAAGATACAATTATATTATCAAAAGACAGTAATAATACTCAATCTCTAGATGGAAAAATAACTTTGATTGAAAAAAAATATCAAAAACAAATAAAAACTTTGACTGATAAATATGATGAAATTATTCAAAGACAAAATGAAC
>JACCDO010598835.1_pt1 | contig 10688 bp, 8 predicted proteins | sample 7446101 | NCBI WGS metagenome assembly JACCDO01 (sample SAMN15323440, study PRJNA562643) | freshwater metagenome | isolation source: river surface water | place: USA:Blue River Watershed | collected 2017-08-16
GCACGCTGATAGGCTTTGGCATCAATTCGAGAAAAATGAGTTTCGGAAAGATCGATTTGATTCAATGCATCTTGAGATAATCGACGCAAACTCTTGACTAAGGCTTCGCGTTGCTCTGCTAATCCCTCGTAACTCTTGATCAATCCTTTGATATTTTCAGTCAGGGAACGCATCATCTCTTTTGCACTTTCTTCAGCTGCAGAGGTGATGATTCGCGCCTGCTCAGCAGCATAAGCGCCCAATTCCTCCGCATAGCGCTGCGCTTCTTTGGTCGTCTCTTCAGCAATTTGATTGGCCTCAGCAATAATCTGATCTGCTGCCTCAGTGGCCTCTGTGATGATGGCTGCTCCCGTATCTTCTGCTGTTTTTAAGGTTCGAAACAAAGAATCTTCCACATCCTTGAGCCGCTTGGCTTCAGCCTCTACCTGCTGCAAACGGCTTCGGAGGTCCAAGTTTTCTTGGTTGATTTGTTCCATGGTCACACTCATTTCTTCCAAGAAATCGGTAACCTGCTTTTTTTCAAAGCCTCTAAAGGAGGTTTCGAATGACTTTTGCCGGATGGCGGTAGGGGAAATTTTCATAAGGTTTGCGCTTCAATTTGCCAAATAGCGATCGTTCGGTCGTCTGAAACCGATACAATAACACCAGAATAGGTACTCCAAAAGACTTTATTAATAGAGGTTCCATGACCTGCATTCCTAGCCTTGTCAATAACTTTGACCAGGTTTCGGCTGCTCATATCCCATAGTTTGAGTGATTTATCCATGGAACAAGTCACTAGGTACTGACCGTCTTCACGGAAAGATAAATAATTAATGGCATACAAATGCGCCACTACATTTTCTTCGAGTAAATAGCTGTTCGTATTCCAAAATTTTAAACAGGCATCCCTTCCTCCTGAAACCAGCACTGCTTCATCTGGCGTAAATCCTAAGGCAAAAACCGAGTTGGTATGGCCCTCCAGTCGAGCGATGGGTGCAGCACCTTGAGCAAGATCCAAAATCTGTATGCAATGGTCACTAAAACCCAACGCAAGCTGCTTTTTAAAAGGCGCAATCGCCAACACCCGAATGGACTTGGAAGATAGTTTAATGTGCCTTTTTATGGCTCGAGCCTCAAGGTCCACTACAAAAAGAACCCCATCTCCAGTAGCAACAAATAATTCATCATCGAAGACTTTCAAATCAAAAATGGCAGCAGCACCCAGTTTTAAGTTCCAGCTTTCCTTCTTTTCTACCAAGTCAATCACATGGATTCCCTCGTAATTGTGGCCAACGATCAATGTGTTTCGTTTGGCATCTACTTCGAGAGCATAGACTGAATGTGGAAGTCGAGCTAGCAAAGTGCCGTCTTTGGGATTGTTCAAATCCCACTCCACTACCATCCCATCACCAGCACCTGTATAAAAATACCGGGAATCTGCCCCTTCTTTTAAGGCATAAATACAGTCATTGTGTCCAGTAAGGGTGAATAACTTATTTACTTGGATTTTTGACATATATTCGGGCATCACTTTTGGCAGCGCCTTTGGGGCCTATGCGAACAAAAATAGAAAAAATTGATTCTTCCTCAGCCCTGGCCGTGAAGATAATCGACTCCTTTTCTGAAAAGGATTTAGATTTTTTGAGCTTTCGGGAGAAATTATCCTTTGCCAATATTTCCCATCCGGAGAAAAAAAAGGAATGGGGTACTGCTAGACTTGCAATCCAAGAGGCTCTTGCACACTTGCAGGTACCCTATCCTGGGTTTTTCAAAGACGAACACGGCAAATCACAGTCCATGAATGGCCAAGGGTTTGTTTCCCTCACCCACACCCGAGGCTATGCGGCTGCCATTTACCACCGAGAACTTCCAGTAGGAATAGATATAGAAGTAATTCGGGAAAAAGTACTTCAGATAGGCACTCGATTTTTGGCAGAAGAAGAGTTGAACTTCCTTCTTCCTCAGCCAGCACATTACACCATGGCTTGGTCTGCAAAGGAATCCATTTTCAAATGCCATGGAAAACAAGGGGTTTCCCTTCGTGACAATATTTTATTGGAACCTTTTGCACCTGATGCCACGCTAATTAAGGGAAAAATCCATGGTACAAATTTTGAAGACCACCACTACCAAGTGCAGGTAGAACAAAGTGAAAACCTTATCTTGACCTACACCATTTGGTAAATCTGAAATTGACCCTGCTCATGAAGTCCGCTCTTTTCTTCTTTCTACTCCTTTTTAGCTTAAGTTTTCCCTCAATTAGCCAAAACTACATCCAACTTTCCGCTACGGATGCAGTCAGCAATAGCCTCAAAACCCTACCTAGCCTCGTGAAGGAAAAAGGATTGGTATTGATTTTCCATGACCCCTCCTGCCCATTTGCTAAGCTCTACGAAAGCAGAATCAAAGCGCTTCGAACCAAGTTTGAACCCCAAGGAATTGGCTTTGTACTGATCAATCCGCAGGTACAAAACAATGAGTCGGAATTAACCCGATTACGCGCCTACATCGATGAAAGTGGATTGAATATGCCTTACTTGATCGATGCAAACCAGCAGTGGACCCAAGAATTTCAAGCGAGCAAAATTCCAGAAGTATTTGTGCTCATGCCGGGAAAAACCGACTTGGAGCTTGTATTCAAAGGGGCTTTGGACAACAATGCGCAAGTAGAAAGTGTAGTGACTGAAAAATACCTGGAAACCGCGCTCACGCAACTAACTAGAGGAAGTAAACCAGAAATTTCACAGGCTAGAGCAGTAGGCTGTACAATCCGGACCTTCTAATCTTCCAAGATTCGCAACAACTCTAGTACTTCCTCGACTTTGTCTGTTTCGCCTAATTTTTCAAAGGCCGAAGTCAAGTTTTTCAAAAAACGCATCACAATGGCCAAATGACTGCAGGGGTCAAAAAAAGCAGGCTGTGGCTCAATTTGAAGTTGCTCCAAGTAGCTAGAAAGATCTCCCCTAGAAAAAATAACTCCCTTATTGAAGGCATTGATGTAAAAACTAGTTTCTCCTTGGCTGTAAATCAGCACAAACAAGTTCGGGAGATTCACCCCATAGATAGGTAATTTTAATTTCTTTGCCACCAAGAGGTAGAGACTACATAGGCTGATGGGATTCCCTTTCTTGGACTTCAGCACCATGGAAAGCATGCTATTGCTGGGGGAGTGAAAGTTTTTGGTATTGCCTGAAAATTGGAGTTGCTTAAAAAAGACATGGTTCAGGATTTTCACCTGATCTAGTGGCTGCAAGTCCGAGGAAAAATAAGTCCAAGCCTCCACATAGAGCTGATGTATGGATGCCTTCAAACTTTCCAACTCCAGATCTGGGTATTGGTAGGTATTGAGAATCCAAAGGCCTTCGAGTAGGTCTTGCTCCTGGGAATCTTTCCAAGTTTTCAACCTTTTTTTGACTAGGTCAAATTGAAGCTCATGCACGAGCTCCTCCAATTCCTTTTGAAGAATTGGGTTGAAACTTTCCTCCCATTTTTGCTCCAAGACAGGAATCACCGCTGCTCCGAGGTCAATCAGTTTCTCGCGCACGTGCTGCTTCACTTCCCAGTCGGAGTCATCCAGGAGTGATATCAACGCATCAAGTTGAGCAGGGGAAAGCATAGATTGCAATTGGAGTAGCGTTGGGACAAGCAAAAGGGGTTTTTCTACCTAAAACTTCGATTCAATTTATAAAAAAAACCTTCCTGAATCCAAGAAGGTTTTCATTCTGATTTAAGAAGAATTAGTTGATCTCAATTTCGTTTTTGTATTCTTTAATGGAACGGTAAATCGCCGAAGCCATGTATTCCTGACCTTCTTTGGTCATCAAAAAGCGTTCTTCTTCCGTATTGGAAAGAAACCCAAGTTCCACCAACACACTAGGCATGGATGGGGTCCACAACACATAGAATGGTCCTTGCTTCACCCCACGACTTTTACGACCCACATTATCTCTAAACTGCGTTTCAATACGATCAGCAAGGGTAATGCTATTTCCTACGTAGGCCTTTTGCATTAGATTAAACATCATGTAGGATTCCGGAGAGGTAGGATCAAAACCTTCATATTCTTCCTTGTAATTTTCTTCTAGGAGGATTACGGAGTTTTCTTTCTTTACGATATCAAAATTGGCTTCAAAATGCTTCGTTCCCATTACAAAGGTTTCGGTACCATAAGCAGTTTTATTAGCCGCCGCATTGGAGTGAATGGAAACAAATAGATCCGCCTTATTTACATTGGCAATATTAGGACGCTGCTTGAGTGTGGGAAAACTATCGTCAGAACGCGTGTAAATTACCTCTACATCAGGCATATTTTCCTTGATATACTTCCCAACCAATAGCGTTACGGCCAAATTGATGTCCTTTTCTCTGGCTTTGGAACCAATATTTCCAGGGTCGCTGCCTCCATGACCTGCATCCAAAACGATTTTTCGCATTCGAAAAGCAGGCATCATCGTTTCATTCTGAATAAATCCACCGAATAAAAAAGGAACTAAAATTAGAAACCTTAACAGATTTTTTTTGGTGTTAAACCTTTCCATGAGGGCAATCGAGTTAACTTTACACGAAATTAAATTCAAAATTACAAAAAGCGAAAGCAAGAGTGGCGAGAATTCGGGTTCTTTTTTTAGTTCTTCTAACTAGCTGTTTGGTGCACTTGAGCGCATCTGCACAGCAAACCACTCGGCCACAACGAGATAGAAGACCTAGCACCACCGCTCCTATCCAAGGGGTAAGAGGGGATACCATCTTGGTTAAGCAAGATACGCTCGCTCTTCTTGACTCGGCAAATAATGTGCCTAAAAGTGCTATTGAAACAGAAATTCTTTACTTCGCAGAGGACAGCATCATCACGGACTTTTCCGAAAACAAAGTTTACCTCTACAAAAAGGCCTGGTTTGAATATGGAAAGATGCGACTCGATGCCGATCGAATCGTAATTGACTGGAAAAATTCAGAACTATACGCTTACGGTGTATCAGATAGTTTGGGGGTAGTATCCGGCAATCCTTTCTTCAAGGACGGCAACTCGGTCTATGAGATCCGAAAGGAAATGCGCTACAATTTCAAAACTCAAAAAGCAATCATCAAAGATGTCGTAACTGAGCAGCAGGATGGGGTACTCCGAGGTACTACCATCAAAAAAACCGAAGACGGCAGCGTGTACCTAGATCATGGCTACTACACGACCTGCAAACTGACCAAGCCGCACTGGCACATTTCTTCCTCCAAAATCAAGTCCATTTCGGGCAAGCAGGTAGTTACAGGCCCCTTTAATCTATATTTTAATGGCATTCCTACTCCACTTGGATTACCTTTTGGGATGATTCCAGATACCCCTGAAGAGAAGGCTTCGGGTATTATTTTTCCCTCCTATGGACGCGAACAGGTTCGGGGATTGAGTTTGAGAGACCTCGGCTACTATTTTGCCTTCAACGATTACATCCACCTTCGTGTCACGGGAGATGTGTATTCCAAAGGAGGATGGGGACTCAAATCCCAAGCGGTGTATACCAAAAAATACCGGTACAATGGTGGCTTCAATATGGATTTTCAAAAATTCGTCAGCCCAGAAACAGAATTAATCCCCCTCGATTACAACACCTTTCGGGTGCAGTGGAACCATAGCCCAATCACCAGAGGAACAGGCAGATTCTCTGCTTCGGTAAATGCGGGGTCGACGAGTTATTTCAATAACGTAGTCAACCCAAACAACTTTGCAAATAACGTAACGGGTGATTTGAGTTCGAATATCTCCTATTCCAAAACTTTTGCAGGCACTCCCTTCTCCATGTCAGCCAACCTTCGACACTCCCAAAGTGTGCAAACAGGCGAGGTTAGGTTGGACCTTCCGACTATAGGGATCAACATGAATCGGCAGAGCCCTTTTCAGAACGTGAAGTTTGAACCCCTCAAAACGCTAAACATCGCTTGGAACTTCAATCTCCAAAACTCAATTACCAACCGCATCAATACCTTTGGGCAAGCTTCACAAGCGGAGGGACCTCAAACTATTCCTTTCAACCGAGATAATCTCGGTTTACTGCTTAGAAATGGAAATAATGGAGCGCGAAACAACATCCCGCTAAGTTCTAATTTCTCCTTATTTAAGTATTTCACAGGTACTGCCTCGGCTAACTATACCGAACTCTGGTACATGCAGCGATACAATTACAGCTACAATGCGAGCACCAACCAGGTAGACCGAGTTAAGGAAGACGGCTTCAATAGAGTAGGATTCTACAACACTTCCTTTGCCATGAACACCAACTTCTACGGGTTTTATAACTTTAGTGGAAAAGGAAAACTGCAGACGATACGCCACCACATGGCACCCACCTTTGGATTCAACTTCAATCCCGACTTTTCGGATCCCGCCTATGGCTATTACCAGGAGGTTCAATCCGATAAATCCGGACAATTACGACGCTATTCCAGACACCAAGGACTTATTTTCGGAGATGCTCCATTGGGAGAGTCCAGAGCCTTGAGCTTGGGTCTTCGAAATGTGGTAGAAGCCAAACTCAAAACCCAAACGGACAGCACGGAAGGCGAATTCAAAAAAATTCCCTTGTTGGAATCCTTCAACATCAATACCGCCTACAATTTTGCGGCAGATTCCTTTCAGCTATCCCCCATTCAACTCTCTGCGCGAACCACGTTATTTGACCAAAAACTATCCGTCAATGTAAATAGTACCATAGATCCCTATGCTACCCTCTCTACCCTTGGGTCCGATGGAAAAATGAGTTATCGCAGTAGCCAAGAATTTGCTTGGAAAAAGGGACAAGGGATAGGGACCATCCGAAATGCCTCCTTAAACTTAAATGCTTCGCTAAATCCACAGAAAGGTCAAAATCCTGGTCAGGTACGCGACGAACTTACTCAGGATTTTATTCAGCAAGGCGGCGTGATGAATGCTTTTGTGGAGAATGAAATCAACCGAATCGTGGCTGATCCAAGCCAGTACATCGATTGGGATATTCCTTGGAACTTGACGATGGGCTATAACCTTGCCTATGCGAAGCAGGTTACCAATACCACCAGCATTACACAAGCCCTGAATGTGAGTGGAGACCTTTCCATATCCGAAAAATGGAAGGTTAACTTCAACACAGGATATAATTTTGATTCGAAGGAAATCACCCAAACCATGATCGGCATTGCAAGGGACCTCCACTGCTGGCAAATGAATGTGAACTGGGTTCCGTTTGGAAGGTTCACCTCCTACAACATTGATATTCGTGTTAAATCTTCCATCCTACAGGATCTGAAAGTTTCCAGAAGAAGAACCTTCTTTGATTTTTAAGTCCGAAATAAACCATCCGTATCGTAATTCAATCAAAAAGGTCCCGTGTGTGCGGGACCTTTTTGATTCTATGGAAACGAAGATCTTATTGATCCAGAAGATCTACGAGTAGACTTTCTCCCTCCTTGGTTACTTTCACGAGGCCCTTTTGGGTTAATCCCTTGATGGAGATGTCCCATTTTTTACCACTCAAGCCAGTTTCTGTCTTGAGCTCTGGTAAGGAAGCAGGATGCTTGGCTTTCAAGAGTTCTACGATGATTTTCTCCTCCTCTGTCAATTCCACAGCCTTCTTCTCAGGGCGCATTTGAGGGAAAAATAAGACTTCTTGGATGGTAGAATTATCAGTCAACAACATGGTCAAGCGATCAATACCTATCCCCAAACCGGAAGTAGGTGGCATCCCATACTCTAGGGCACGAAGGAAATCCTCGTCCATGGCCATGGCCTCATCATCCCCTCTGGCTGCAAGCTTCAACTGTTCCTCAAAGCGCTCGCGCTGATCGATCGGGTCATTGAGTTCTGAATAGGCATTCGCAATTTCTTTTCCATTGACAAACAACTCAAAGCGCTCTACCAATCCTGGCTTGCTTCGGTGTTTCTTTGCCAGTGGTGTCATCTCGATTGGGTAATCTGTGATGTAGGTAGGCTGGATCAAGTTGGCTTCTACCTTCGCTCCAAAGATCTCATCGATCAATTTGCCTTTGCCCATAGATGCATCCACTTCAATACCCAACTTAGTACATACTTCCCGAAGTCCTTGTTCATCCAATTCGCTCACATCGATGCCTGCATATTCTTTGATGGAATCAAACATGGTCAAACGGCGGTAAGGACCCGCAAATTCAATCGTCTTACCTCCTACTTGCACAGCAGTCACTCCATGAATGGTCTGTGTCACTTTTTCCAACAACTCTTCCACCATCTCCATCATCCAGATGTAATCCTTGTAGGCCACATAGATCTCCATGGAGGTAAACTCTGGGTTGTGTGTTCGGTCCATACCCTCGTTGCGAAACATTTTGCCAAACTCATATACCCCGTCAAAGCCACCTACTATCAATCGCTTCAGGTAGAGTTCATTGGCGATGCGCAAGTAAAGTGGCATGTCCAGTGTATTGTGATGTGTTTGGAAGGGGCGCGCTGCCGCTCCCCCATGAACCGCCTGCAAGATCGGAGTTTCCACTTCTAGCCAACCGTGGTCATCAAAATAGCGACGCATGTTGGAGATTATTTTGGAACGGGTCACAAAAGTTTTCTTTACCTCCGGATTGACCGTAAGGTCCACATAGCGCTGTCTGTAGCGCTGTTCGGGATCGGTAAATCCATCGAAAACAGTTCCATCCTCGTCTCTTTTTACAATTGGAAGAGGCTTCACTGCTTTTGATAATACAGTGAGTTGGGTCACGTGAAGTGAAATCTCACCTGTTTGGGTGGTAAAAATGTAACCTCTAACCCCAATGAAATCTCCAATACCCAGCAGTTTTTTGAATACCGTATTGTAAAAATCAGGATTTTCAGGAGTGCTGATATCGTCTCTGCGTACATAGATCTGCAACCTACCGGTAGCATCTTGAATCTCCGCAAAGGAAGCAGAACCCATAATTCTACGACTCATTAGACGACCTGCTATGGAAATATCCTTGTAGTCCGTTTTGTTATTCTCGTAATTGGTATGAATATCGGCCGCATTGGCATTGATCACAAAAGACTCCGCAGGATAGGGATTGATGCCAAGGGAATAGAGTTCCTCTCGGTCTTTTCTTCGTTCCAGTTCCTGTTCGCTCAAAAGTTGCATGATGATTGGTGGTCTATTAGTTCGTATCTATTTTCTATTATCCGAGCCTTCTTCGCTTCATTTCTTTTTTTACCAATTCAAATTCCCTGCTGCTTTGACCCGCTATGGAGGAGTTTTCTGCTGCTCTTCGACTGAGGTAAGGCATTACCTTTTCCACCGGACCGTAAGGCACGTACTTCACTACCCGATAGCCTGCTTTCGCTAAGTTATAGGAAATCGAATCACTCATTCCGTACAGTTGCGAAAAGTATACCAAATCTGATTTTGGATCGATTTGGTGCTGATCCATTAATTCGGTGAGGGTAAGCGTACTCTTCTCATTGTGCGTAGCGCATACCAAATGGATCCCTTCTTGAACAGCATAAGAAATAGCCAAATCGTAGTCTCGATCTGTCGCTTCTTTGTTTGGTTGAATGGGATCTAGGTATCCTAGTGTATTGGCGCGTGCGCGTTCTTTTTCCATATATGCCCCACGAACAGGCTTTGCACCAAAGATATAGCCCTGTTCTTGAGCCACCTGGTGTGCTTTCTTTAGCCGGTCCAAGGAATCATGTCGATACATCTGGTAGGTATTGTAGACTACGCAGCGCTCTTTATTGTAGTTGGCCATTGCTCGATAGGCCATGTCGTCAATTACATCTTGAAACCAGCTTTCCTCAGCATCGACCAAGATTTTCAATCCAAGGTCATGGGCTGTTTTGCAAAGGCGATCTACTCGATTTTCTAGGCGAGCCAAAGCTTTCTGCTCATCAGGAGTCAAGGCCTGCTTTGCTTGAATTTTCTCCAAAATATGGTAATCACCCAAGCCAGTCACTTTAAACACCCCAAAAGGCATGTACGTTGTCTTAGCAGATTCTACTAAAGTTTGGTAAATTTCCTCTGTAGTAGCGTCAAAACTCGCTTCATCCCCTTTTCCTTCTACGGAGAGGTCCAAAATGGAGTGAACTCCATAGTTGGCTAATACTTGACAAGCTACTACACTTTCCTGGATTGTTTCTCCTCCACAAAAATGCCCAAACATGGTTTGCTTTAGGATACCTTTGATCGGAAGGTGGAGTTGAAAAGAGAGGTTTGCTAGCTTAATTCCAAGGTTTGAGAGCCAATTTTTATTGAGGGTAGCAAAAATCAGGTACATCTTTCGAAGTTCTGCATTACTCTTGGAAGCAAAGGCTACTTCCAAATTCTCAAAAGAAATCGTGGGTTTGACGGGCATAGCGCACATTTAACGGGGCAAATATAGTAGAAAAACAGCGACCCTTGGGTTTTGTTTGGGAATTCAACCCAGGAAAAAGGGTGGATTTTTCACTTGTAAGAAATCTTGGTACAATTCAACTTGGAATTCATATACAAACAAATTTTCCTTCTTGAAATATACGTTGGTGAAAAAAATGGCTCATTTCCCGACTTTGCAGCAGGCAATGACTTTAAAAAAAAATAAATGGAAACTATTATTTCTGATTATGAAAAAGCAACAAAATTTTATTTTGAATCTAGGATATCATTTACTTCAAATTAGAATTATTTAAAAGTTCGTCCCAATCCATTGAAGAAATGATAATGGAAATGCGTAAAAATAATTTTGCTTTTAAAAATTTGCGGTTTACA
>JACCDO011284033.1_pt1 | contig 10688 bp, 3 predicted proteins | sample 7446101 | NCBI WGS metagenome assembly JACCDO01 (sample SAMN15323440, study PRJNA562643) | freshwater metagenome | isolation source: river surface water | place: USA:Blue River Watershed | collected 2017-08-16
CAAAAAGATAATTAGGTATTGATAAAAAATGTTCTACTTTACCATTTGTTTCATATATTCTATTTGTAATATTGTATTTTTCATTAGTTGCACGATTATTTTGTAAAATTTTATTTTTCGTAGAAGGATTTATAAATCCTGTGTTCTGTGGCGTTATATTTTGACTGTCGTTTGAAAAGAAACAAAAAAATGGTGCAATTTCAGAAATTGTATTTGCAGATGGTCCATACATAAAAATCATTGAATTTATTTTTTCAATAAGATCATTATTATTAATTAAAAAATTATTATTTTCTGAATTAATTATATATGCAATTAACATCGATACAAATTGCTCTTGAAAATAATCTTTTTGTGTTTCGGACATTTCTTTACACGCGTCATTAAATAACCAAAAAATAGAAGCGTTATTTAAAATTTCTGATCTATCAGATGATTGTTCTATATCATTTTCACAAATTTCTTTTATACTTTGAAAAAAGGTGTGTGTATTTTTAAATTCATTTAAATTGTCATTATAGTATTGGTTTATAAATCCTTGAATTGTATCATAATTTTGATTAAAACCAGGCTTTAAATTATTAGTCAGTTCAGAAGTATTTATTTCAAAATCTTCAATAATGTTATTAAGATTTTTAACGTTTATAAAATCAATATTTAAAAGACTATTATCAATGTTATTAATATTTTGATTATTTTGTATATAATCGTTCAGGTTTTGATCTCCAATTATTAAATTATTACGAATAATAAACTTTTTATTTATTTCATTTATATCTTTTTTAAATATTTCGTAAAAACTGTTATATTGATTAAACGCGTCAATTAATTTATTTGAATTAACGTTTCTTGGTGTCATTTGTTTAATAACATTATCAATTAATGTATATGATGGAAGATTAGAATTTAAAAGATTAATAGAATCAGCAGGACTATTTTCCTTTAATAAAAATGAAAGTTTATTTTTGAAAGGATTAAGTAAATCTGTATATTCGTTTATAAAATATTTTTTATATGTTTTTACAATATTATCGCACATTAAACGTGTTTTTAAAATACTTGACGTAAATTGATCTGACTCGTAATCCTCAAATTTAAAATTTAAAATACCTTTTTTGTTAGAGTTAATTACACTACGATTTTTAATAGTATAATAATTTGGAATATTATTATTTTTGTACAATGTTCCATACATTAATTTAACATGATTTGAATTAATATGATTCCCAATTAATGTTAAAATATTAGAAAATTCATTTTCATATGTTATTGAACCTGCTAATGCTGCGTTATCACGATATGTCGCTTTATTTAGAAAATAATTTGTAGGTGTTGTATAGATATTTTCTTCTTTATCGTAATCGGCGATAATTATTGGATCTCTTTTACTTAATATTGATGAGGTATCTGATTGATATAATTTTCGAGAGTCAGGACCAATTGTTATAACATCACGACAAATACTTGTGAAATTTAATGTTTCATCTAAAGATGCATTTGAATTTAAAAAATTTTCAAAATCAAAAATATCTGATTTAATTATTTCCCTTGGTTGTCCTGAATCAATTGAATTTATATTAAATGTTGTATTTAACTCATTTATTAAATTTCTGATTTGTTCATTATTTATATTATTAATGCTTGAACTTGAATATTTAATAGGCAAAAATTCTTTTGTAATATCATTTTCAAAAAAAGGAATATTCGTATATTCTGTTAAATTTGTCTTTGATTGAAATTCATCGTGAGTGTAAATGCCATGTAACAATGAATTGCAAGACATATATTTAAAAGAATTATTTAAAATATTATTTAATGAAGTATAAATAGACATTAAGCTTAAAGGTTTTTTTGAGTTTGTAATTAATCCTGTATCATTTGTTTTAATAAAATTAAAGCCCATGTAAGATTTTAAAAAATAAATTGGTGAATCAACCTGTGTCTGCGTTGAAGTAAATAATTTATAATTATAAGGTATACTATTATATGTTGGAAATTCTTTATTAGAATAATTATTTGATAAAATTTTTGTCTTTTTTAAATTGACAGATGAAGAATAAATAATAGAATCATCAAATTCGTAAGAATTATTATTCTGATTAATAAATTGATTCGGTAACGTTTTATTAATAAAATTGTTTAATAAATCAAAGTTAAAATCTCTATTTCTAATATTCGTGTTCATTTTAAAAATTGTGGGTGAAATATTTTCTTCTAATTGTATTTGATATATCATTCTTTCAAAACTGACAAAAATATTCTTATTCTTATTATAGCATTTTTCAAAAATATTAAAGATAGATTGTTGATCTACATTTGATATCATTTCATTAAAAATTAATCGATTTTTATCAAATCTTTTTTTGAAATTAATTGCTAATTCAAATTGCAGATCAGAATAATCTGTTAAATCATTTTGGTAATTAATTACTTGTATTAATTCTGACCTAATATTGATTTTATTATTCTTTTCATTTAAAGTATTTATTTTTTCTAAATCACTTCTAAAAATTGCCATATTTTATTCCACGTTATTAATAAATTTTATATTTCTATTTATCATTAGATAAAATTTATTCAAAAAAGAGATTTAATAAATTAAAAAAAACTATAAAAATCAATTAATTTAAAAGTATTAGGTATTAAATTTAAATTTAAATTTCTATTCTGAATAAATATTTCATGCAGATTATTAGTTGATGATAATAAATCAGGTAACGCAAAATACATATATAGATTATCTTTCAAATTTAATGATAAATTATTGAAAAGTATAGGATAGATTAATGTTAATAATTCATCAGTTATATTAATTTCTAATTTAACTTTAATTGTATTGTCACTGATGCTGATTGTTTTTGTTGTATTTTGATTTAATTTATTAATAAACAAAACACTTTTAAATGTAAAAGAATCAGATATTTTTGTTAAGTTTGATTGTTTTAAATAATATATATCATTATAAAAACTAGAAATTTTATTAAATTCTGAAATAAATATTAAATTATCTGATTCTTTTTGCAAAATATTAAATGACAATGTGAAAGATAATATTTTATTAATACCTTGGATTTTAACACTGGATTTAATATCATTTAATTCTACTACATTTGTACTCTTCAAAACAGTCATTTGTTGATTATTATTAATATTTAATTTATTTGATAATACAACTTGATCTGACGCTGTAGTACTTTGCAAACAAAAATTTTCATATAATTTATACAAATATATTTGTTTTAATGATTTCCATGATTGTTGATTTAATTTATATAATATTTGAAATATTTCATTAATTTGAGTTGTGTTAGGAATATAATTTGGATTATTTGCCATTATAATTTTTTTAATCTTATTTTTTGACAGCCATGAATTATTAGCCAATTGTTTACTTGAAAAAAATCCTAAAGGTAATATCATAACTTTGGCTTCAAAAATATATTTAACGTCTTTTGTGTCAATTATATTATCATATTCATTTAAATCATTAAAAAACATATGATTAATTGAAAAATCATCTTTATAGTTTAATTCGATATTTAAAGAATCTGATATATCTGCTGTAAAATTATTAATAATATTACTTTTATTAAAAATATAATATTTATCTTTTACATTTTCGTTTTGTTGATAGATTGATTTTTTAACAATTATTGATATATCATTATTGAAATTTTCATCTAAAACATCAGTTGTATTTTGTAGATCTTGTAAAAAAATATTTTCATAACCTAATAATAAAAATCGAGTAAAATCAGTGTTAGTGGTTTTAATATTTTCAATATCTAGTTTATAATTTATATTTAAATTTGAGTTTTTTTCTGAATATGGTTCTGAATATGTTATTTTTAATTTTTGATTTTGAATACCTGTATTAAAGTTTATTTGAATTGGAAATGAAACGTAATACTTTTTGTAATTTTGTTCAAATGTTATATTTAAAGTATTAGGTATTTGACGCTGCGAATTGTTGAGTAAATAGAATACAAAATGACTTTCATTAGATGTGCTATTTGAAAATAGATTATATAAAGTATTATTTGTTAAATCTAAATCTGGAATGCTATTATCGCTAGGAATAATTGAGAAACATCGATCAATTAAATTTACATTTGAATTATTGATAAATATTTCTAATAAATAAGGATTAAATGAAATAGTATTAATTGCGCTTTTTAATAAAGATAAATTAACTTGAATAATATCTGTAAATGGAAAATAATCTATTCTTGAATTTGCAAAATATCTTGTAAAAGACTCATTTTGAATCGATTCAAATATATTAATTTCTTTTAATATATTTGAAAAACTTTTAATAAAATAATTATTCGTTCCGGCTATTTTCATAAATAAACGATAATCAATAGGAGTATCTGCCCTTAAAATATTTAATGTTTTATTAAAAGTAATTTTTAATTTATTATCATTATTTTCAAAAGTATTTAAATTTATATTTATATTTAAATTTTGTTGTTCTATTTGTAAATCATTTTCTTGTATTGATATAAAATCAATTGGTGATGCCCCATTTAATGCAAAATTATTTGAATTACAAACGTTTCGAAAAATATTAGTACAACTTAAATACATTTCTCTTGTTAAATTATTATAAACACTTTGACTGAATGATACTGATAATAATTTATCAAAATCAATATCGTCTATATTAAATAGAAATGTGTTAAGATCTGTATTCCAATTTACATTTAAAATATTAAAATTATTTATTACTTTAACATCAATGATTTCATCATTACTATTCATTGCATATATGATTAAATCGTTATTACTAGAAAATCTAGATAAATTCTCAGACGATTGATCATTAAAAGTTGAAAAAGCTAGTTCAAAAAAAATGTCTTGATATTTCGAAATTTCAGCGTTAGCTGTATTTTTTAATGTTATACCTGAATTATAATTATAAGATTTTCTATTCGTAAAAGTTATTATATTTTGTTTATTGAATGAATCATTTAAATTTAAATTTCTTCCTAAAATATCTTTTTTAATTAAATCATATTTTATATTACTCTCGTTATTTTGAGAAATAAAATTTCTTAAATTTATTGTTTTAGTTTCATCTAATAAAGCAGTGTAACTTTTATTATTTAAAAAATATTTACTATTTTCATGTGTATTAATTGTTGAAGTTTTAAAATAAGACAAATTTAATTCTTGAGCTTTTTCTACATCGATTTCAATAAATGTTCTAAAAATATTTTGATTTTTTACGAATCTTGTATAATTTGCTAAAATAGAAAAATTGCCTAATATTATATTATTTTCATCTAATGCAATTGTAGTATTATTATTTGATATACTTGGCAAATTACCTTTAAATATATTTCCTAATCTTTTAATTAACATGTAAGATCCTTATTCTATTACTATTGTAAATAAATTTATAAATAAATAATTATCTTCGATAATATAACCACCATTAGCTAAATTATTAGAAGGAATATTATCAAAATCAATTTCTGTTTTGGAAGAATATAATTTTCCAACTGAATATACCTGTCGACTAAGATTAGTGATTTGATCTTTTATTTCCCCATGATTGATAAATAATAATTTATTAAAAGATACATTGTTTTCTGAAAAAGTTTGTAATTCTGTTAAATTTAAAATGAAATCTGATTCAACATCAACTGTTTCGAAATCAAATTCTATTTTTGCAATAGAAGAATTTATTGTTAAACTTGACATTTCTTCCAAAAAATTAATTGATGCATTTAATATTTCTTCATAGTCACCTATTAAATTTTGAAAATTAAATAATTTTGATTTGTTTGTAAAATCAAATCTGTTTATAATAAAATTTTTAAATAAAATTTTATGAATATCACGTTTATCTTCACCTAAATTATAAAAACCATTTATTTTATTATTCAAAGTTACAATTTCTGTATTCATATTAGAAGGTGGTAAAAATAAATAGTTTAGTTTATTTTGAAATCTGTCATCTTCTATCATTGATTTTCTTGATAAATTTAAACTATTTGCATTTAAAATAGTAGGATAATTGATCAGATTATTGATCTTTATTTCAATTAAACTTTGATCTTGAATTAAAGAAGAAAAATCAATAATCTGATCATTAATTTTGTTAATATATAAATCAATTGAACCATTAATTGTCAAATTTGAATTACTATAATCTGTTAATAGTATATGTTGTGATCTTAAATTGTCAGATAATGAAGTGGCAACTTTATTAAAAATATACTCGGCATTAACTTCATAATTTGAAATATTTTTATATTCATTATTTCTTAAATCGATATATTGATTATTTAAATCTGTTCTTATTTCAAAATTTGAATTTTGTTTTAAATCTATTTCTATATTAATTTTATCAAAAAAATTGCTACTAGCTTCTAAAAAAAAAGGCATGGCGTCTATATCACTAATATTATATTCACCAACTTTTCTATCATATATAGCCTCACGATCTGTTAATGAAGCATATATGATCCTTAAATCACCATTTTCAATTTGTCTATACCCATCAGTAGTTAATACAAAGTCAATTAATCTTTGTTTTTTATCTAATATTCCCGACATAATAACTCATTTTTAAATTATATTTATTTAAAATAATAATTTTTCTTTTTATTTAAATTATAATTTAAGAAAATACTTCTGTAATATTGTCATTGAAGGTAACATGTTTTAATTCAAAAAAATCTTGTGCTGTCCATTGAATTATAATACCATTATTATCAATCGATTTATATCCTGAATTATATAATTCTAACGTCTTTGAAACATTTCGAGTAGGATAATTGATTACATCAGTAATTTCAATACCGTTTTCTTCATTTATAAATGATTGCGTAGCTACATGTTGAGGTTGATCTAAAAACGATAAAGGATGTCTATACGTTTCAGTTGTATATAATCTTTGTTGCAAAAGATCTGCAAATTGACCATACTTTTTCATACTAAATATTGCAGGTGTAGATTTTTTAGTACCATTTATTTTAGCTGCAATTAATACTGCAATAAACAATCCAGCTAAAATAATGCCAAATAATGGAATAGCCAATAATTGCAAATATATTTGATTAATTTCAGAATCACTTAATAAATCATTTGTAATATTATTAATTGATTTTATACTAAGTTTATGTAATGTCAAAGATGAAGCTATATTAATATCAAAATATTCAAAGTTATTATTTAATTCATATTGAGAAGGTAAATTTTGATTAGTATTTGATACACTTCCTCTATAATCATTATAATAATTATTAATATTATTTTGAGCATTATGATTAATTAATAATTTTAAAATTTTAGTATATACTATATCATCATCATATAACCATTTATTATTTTTAAAATCAGTCTGATATAATTTTACAAATTTTGTAAAAGATTTACCTGATCTTATTTTAGATCCTAGGAACTCTTGATCTAATTCTCGATTAATTTCACCTGAATATGTTGGGTTCCTAAAATCTTCATGACTCCCTATAAAAATTCTGTCATAAAAAGTATTAATATATTCTTGTAAATATGTCAGATCTGTATAATCATTTGTAACGAAAGTTTGATCGATAATTCCATTATAAATATTTTTATGATTTAAATTTAATAATTCATCTGAATCAGTTAATTTTTTATTGTCTCTTGGGATATATCCATATAATATAAACTTAACTTTTCCTTTTTTAATCGTATATCTTTGTCGAATTAATTCAGGAATAATTAAAGGAGAAATAGACATACAAAAACTTATTTCATCTGTCGGTTGTAAAATATAAGGTGAAAAATTCGAAGCATGATTTAATCTATAGTCACTTACAAAATTTGATAAATTAAGAAGGTAATTTGGATTATTGTTTGATGCATATGATAAAATAGAGCTTTTAATATTAATATCATCTTTATATTTTGAAAAAATATTATAACCAAATGCATTTTTTATATCTCTACCATTCGTATTATTTAAAAAGTCTCGCGTTGAAGAATTTATATCATAAAAATTTAAGCCTGATGGTAATTCGACTTCATCATTTAAAATATGAGAATTAAAAATGCTTGTATCAAAATTAGATTTTTTAACATAAGAATTAATAAAGATATTATTATAATAATCGCCAGTTGAAAAAATATTAGTATCATCATTATGTAAGAAAAGAAATAGATCTGAGTTATTATTTAACGCTAATCTAATCTTACTAGTTGATGAATTGTTAAATGTAGCATTTCCAAATGTAATAATACTTCTTTTGATTCTATTTTTTGATTCGTCTTCATCAATATGATATAAAAAACTATCAAAAGAATACGTAGGATCTAATTGATTATCTACAATTTCAGCACCTAATAATTTATTTTCATTATATTCAAAATTTTCATCTGCAAATATACGATATACAAGTTTATTATTTGGAAAGTTAGTATTATTGATTAAATTTTTTAATGTTGTATTTTGACTATACTTTAATAGTTGATATTTTTGATTGTCTTTAACAATATTTTGATTCTTGTAATCGTCATTTTTAATTAAGAAAAAGTTAATTGCAGCGCTTAAACCTTCATTATGAATATTAGTTTTAGTATCAAATTGTTTCGCTATTTGACTTAATATTTCTATATTAAAATTGCAAGAAACCCTATCAAGAATAAAAGGTTTATTAATATATTTACTCAAGTTAAATAAATTGTCTTTAAAGGCATGAAATTTATTAGCGATAGGAAATCCAAATTGTGACGTAGGAAGAGTAATACCTGAGGTTACATCTTTATTTGACGTCATTTTTGGATTTATAATTGAAATATTTGTCAGTGGATTTTGATGTAAAAAATATTTATTAAAATACTCATGAAAATTATCAATATTTGAAGTATCTGGTTGAGATAATAAATCTGTTGTTGTAATATTATCCACTTCAGTTGGAAATTTTTCGCTTGTTTTTTTATTAATTTGATAATAAGGCATAGGCATGCCACGATATTCCCAACAATTTTTATCAAAATTATATATTATAAAAGGTGTATTTGCCCTAGGTACATTTTTAGGAGAATCTTTTCTAAAATCGTAAATCGAAGTAGCGATATTACTAAAATCGTAATCTTTTTTATTAATATCGTTTTGATCCCAATCAAATAAATTTATATTTGTCGTGTCTTCATTTTGAACATAAGCTGTATTTTGTAGAATAGTATCAACTGGCGTATCTAATTCAATTTCAATAGCTATTTCTTCAAATAATTTTGTATCGAAAAAAGAATATTTATTGGTAGCATTTATAAAATCAAAATTTTTTGAATATTCTCTATCTTTAAAAACTGTAAATTTATTTTCAAAAGGTAAACCTTTCGTTAAATATTGCTCTATTTTGTCTTTTTCGTTTATTGTTGGAAAAATAAAACTAGCGTTAGACAAAGTTGAAGGATTTGATATTTTTTCTTGTAAATTTATTCTTTTATTACCCCATGCTTCTCCATTTTGAATAATAATTCGATTTTTATTTTTACCTTCGTAAGTATCTAAAGGATTATATAAAATTTCATTATCTTCGTCTTTAGATAAAATAAATTCACTTGATAATCCTGTTGCAACAAAGGTGATACGAGATTCATTATTTTCTTTATCAAAGTGAATAGTGTTATTATCATTATATAACGGGTCAGATAATAGATTATTTTGATTAAAACCTGTAGGAATATAAGGTATTTTTGTTTGAATTGATTCTTCTTTTATTAAAAGACTTTTAGTATTTATAAAAGCATTACCAGATTTAGGAGTAATATATTTATTTCCTTCAACACTTCTTAAACCACTTTTTGCATAACTTAATTTTGGCATATAACTATTCCTTAATTCCTATATAATTTATCGAATCAATTCCTAAAACATTATTAGATTTATCAATATTATATCCACCTGCTGAATATTGTATTGCTTCATTAAATAATATAACATTTCTTGTATTAAATAAACGATTCGCTAATTGATCAATTATACTTTGATCAAGTATATTATTATCAATAATATCAGAGTAAAAATTATTTGTGTATTTTATATCGTCTTTATACACTACATTATTGTATTTTTCAATAAATTTTAAAGTAAAATCTTCTTCTTTAAAAGGAATAATTGTACTTTCTACTTTTTCATTTGCGTAATTAAAATTCAATAATTCTTGTTGAATTTGTTTTCTTCTATTATTCACTATTTCTTTAATTACAGTCATTTTTTTATTAGTAAATTGACCGTTTAAATCAAATATTGAATTTGTCTCAGGATTTTTTTTGATTTTTTCAAACTTGTATTTTGTAAAAATAGTTAATTGATTATTTAATGTATCATCTGCAAATTTTTCATCAACATCCAAAAAATAATTTACTGGATTAGTTTGATTTAAATTAATAAAACTTTCCATTGCTGCATTATTTTGAATAATTGATTTATCTATTTTTTGTATAGAACATTTCAATCCTGTAATTGTTTCTTTTGAATTAATAGAATAATTTATTATTTCTCTTAACATAAAAGGATCTAAATAACCTATAAAACTAGAATCATGTATACTGTCATTAGTGTTAATAGGATATAATAATTTTGAAATCATCGATTCACGTTCGGCATCTGTTAAATCAAACAAAATCTTTTCCCAATAATTGTATAGTATTCTTAATAAACCTTTATTTTCCCAAAAAGATGAAGAGTA
>JACCDO012400736.1_pt1 | contig 10688 bp, 14 predicted proteins | sample 7446101 | NCBI WGS metagenome assembly JACCDO01 (sample SAMN15323440, study PRJNA562643) | freshwater metagenome | isolation source: river surface water | place: USA:Blue River Watershed | collected 2017-08-16
GATCATGCGGGCATGATGCGGTATACAAAAAAAAAATTAAAAGAAAAAATGAGTGAAATAATCTCTTTTGAGCACGCGTTGGAGGACGTGGAGACGCGTTTCCTGTACAACTTGCCCGAGTCCGAATTGTCCTCAACTGATAGATTATTCTTTCAAATAGAATCGGCTTGGTGGTTTTATGAAGACTTTTTCGTTGATAAATATCCTTCAGGTACGTGCATAACTCTTATTGTCGCTTGTTCAGTAATAAGTTACTTGCTAACATATTTCACTCACTAACTCTAACTCTTATCCTCATATTTACTCAATTATTTATTTATTTATTTACTTACTTGATACAGTTCTTCCGACATTCAAGAAACTGGAGGCATTTGCTCGTCATATATTCCAGCATTGTCCATTATTAGCAAAGGAAAGTGATAAATTTAAAGAATTATTTGATAATTTCTCAGAGTATAAAAGTAATATTCCAGTGTATGGTACGTTGATCTTACTCCTCTCTCTCACACACACCCACACTTACTCACTCAATTGCTTTCCAAAGGTTGCATTATTCTGAATCCCGAAATGACAAAGATAGTATTAGTTTGTGGTTGGTCGGGGAAATCATGGGGGTTTCCTAAAGGTAATCTTATTCATTTACTCACATACCAGCTTAAGTACTTATTTTTTGTTGCAGGCAAGATAGATGAGAATGAATTGCCATTGAAGTGTGCAATAAGAGAAACGTTTGAAGAAACTGGTTTTGATTGCACAAATTATACTAACGATGAAGACTTTATAACGGTAACTTACTCAAATGCCTTCTCACTTAATCACTCACTCACTTACTCACTCATTCACTTACTTATTCATTTACTTACTTAATTCTTTTCAAGGTCATTCAAGATGAGAAAAAGTATACTCTGTATATCGCATCAAACGTCCCAGAGAATAGCTATTTCGAGCCACAAACGAGAAAAGAAATTAGTAAAGTAGAATTCATTTCAATTGACAATCTTCCTAAATCAACATTCGGTACTCACTTAGTGATTCCATCCCTCTGGATTACCTGCTTACTGGCTCATCTCCTAGGTGTCCATCCATTTATACCCAAATTAAAACGGTTTATAAACAAAAATAAACCAAAAATAATAACAAAAAATGGTACAAAAAAAATAAAAAAATCAAATAGTTCCGTTGACGTAGATGTTGATCGGCATAATGAACGATTTGATGATCGTAATAATGTTACTTTTGATGATTATAAAAAATCTAAAAAAAGTTGGGGTGTGGAAGAGATGTTTGCTGCCAATGCGAAAATAACAGGTATGAAAAGAAACGGTTTTTTGAATTACAAAATGATTTATTTACTCGCTATTTAGGGCGTAGCTATGACTATGATGGAAATCCACATTCATTTGGGAATAGTCATCCTCAATATGTTAGATATTCAGGAATCAAGCCGGTGACAGAACAACATTGTAATACTGATTTAAGTCAGTTAAGTGAAGCTAGTAAACAGTTTAGATTACAACTTCCATCAATTATGCAACAAGGAAAGGTAGTAAGTTATTACTCGTTACTTACTCACTTACTCACTTACTCACTCACTCACTAGAGTCCTCGTGGTACTAATACGCCTTCGAGTAGAACATCAAGCATGGATACCAACACTGTAGAGATAAAGAAAAGTTGGACAGCAAGGTACCAGGCCTTCTCATTAACTGCTACAACCACTCACTCACTCACTCACTCACTCACTCACTCACTCACAGTAAAAGGTTGCCTTTGCCATTTCTATTGGCTAAATCCGATATTATGCGATTAGTCGATGATGTTTTACAAGAAAAATCTTCATGGATAAATGAGTTGATATAGGGATTAGGGATTCAAGTCATGTGGATCGGATCGCGCAAATGTGATACTGTATTTGTTTGTATTTTAATCTTTCTAGCCGTTTAATTGTAATAATTTTTGATTTTGTTATTGCATACCGGCGCCGGAATAGGGACTAGTATTATTTTTTCGCCAATTTTTAAATAAGGAACCTTGGAATTGAAATTTGTAGGTATTGCTTTGGGAAATGGAGCTTTCGTTTGAACTAATCGGGTCGTTTGTACTTGGAGGGGTGTGTGCATTACTCGCCTACTCATTGATGTATAAATATCTTCCAAATATGGAGTATTGGTATCACTTCAGTATTCGCGCAACACCGAACAAAACCGAGCCATTGATCACGACCCAAATAACGAGGAGGGTTGAGAGATACGATACAGATCGGAATAAGCATCTTAATAATTCGGGATATATTTATGTATTGAACTTTTCAAGGAGAGATTATTTCCTTAGAACTGGTATCTTCACTCACATAATTAACAGACTTGAAAATATAATTATAGCCGTATAATAAATGTGATTCTCAGAATCGCTGCATATTTAAAGTTTTTTTTAACGATCACTTATTCATTCACTCACTGTGTAGGCATATGGAAGTATTTGAATAGTCTTAAAATAAACATGGTAATAAAGAATCAAGTTATTCGCTACCGAAAAGAAATCAAACAAGGAGATACTTATACAGTTGCAACAACGATTATAGGGTATAATGATAAGGTACCTCCAATATCTTCATTCGTTGATTAATTCGTATACTCACTCACTCACTCACTCACTCACTCACTAAATTAGGATTGTTGCTTCATAGTTGAAAGTAAATTTATTATAAACGAGTTCATTCATGCAATTCATTATTGCTCATACAAACTCATACCAGCAAATCTTATATTGCCCTCTCAAGTATTAATTTCAAATCAAATTTATTCAAGTAAAAGTGAGATGGATAGTAAACTGCAAGAGTACAAAGAGCTTATTGATCAGTATGATCTATTCAGTTCAATATCATCGAAGCAACTTATTGGAAAACAATGAGACTAACTCGACCATCATGTTATGTCAATGTCCAACCCTGATCCCTTGGTACATTCTGCAATCATTTCTCTTGAAATGACTCTATTTTGTGTCACATTGAGGATGATAGAAGTCAACAACCCCTTGAATTCTATCAATTCTTTAGTTTTATATGAAGTTGCACAAATAGATTGCACTGTAACTGGCGGATCTAGCAAGTCTAAGTGTCCAGCATATGGAAAGGTAATCATTGTTAGGTTGTTATTCATTGGTTTTAATAGGGAATAAAATAATTCTGCTGATCGCGCAGGAGGGGCACAGCTAGAGGTGAGGAGAGTATTGTAGTATTTGCTGTATCCACCGTATGGTGTACTAATTAGTAATAATGATTTCGGTATTTTCTTTGTTTTTTCTATAGTTTTTGTTACAACAAGGTTATCTACATTAGAGAATAAATTAGAGTGAGTGATGAGTGAGTGGGCACTACTACATACCTGTGTCCACTGGGTCAATAAGGATTATTTTATTCACTGTGATTTTACTAGAAGCAGCTGCAAGTAGCATGGCTGCGCCACCTAAACTATGTCCGATGAATATTATTTCTTTATTTTTGTAATCGAGCTGTGATAACTGTTGCTGAATACGGGTGGAGTATACGTCTATAATGGTTCCATTCCCACTCTGAATATCCAATGTATCTAATAATTGGATATCAATAGACGGCGATTCAACAGATATACTATTTAATCATTGAGTCATGTTGAATAAGTAAACGAGTGAGTGGGTGAGTGAGTGAGTGAGTACCTAGAGATATATGACGCATATGCATGAGAAGGAATACCATACCCACCACACCAAAATAAAATTTTATTTGAATTCTTGGCCGGCATTGTATACGACGCGATTATACCTGTTAGCAGTATCGGTTGAGTAGCGAGAGAAGTATAGATATCCGCAATTGCATACTGTGAAATCGATCGCAAACAACCACATTGAATAAAACATATAAAAATTAAAATATACCAAAGCATGATACCCGCAAAATTAGAGCACTAACCCAAACTACGCCATCGCCTTAATCGCTCGCGACAATCGAATAAACCGTTTTATTATAAACGATTCACATGAAAATTCTTTTTTTTAAATGGTGTTTTTGAGCAGGTCAAAAAATGCCGATAAGTGTGACTTCCACACTTCTTGAAATGAATGTGCAGTTTAGTCTTTCGTCCGCGATAATTCAATAAAGATTGAAATGATTGTTTTAAATTACTCTTGTATCTAAAATAAGTTAAAATGGTGTAAAGTTTCATCTTGATGAAGGATTAATTATATGAATATTAGAACGTTGAAGTTACCCAAATCGATTTGATAGAAAGTGTTATTTGATTGGTAGAGAGTATAACAGAATAGTCATCCCGATACTTAGCATGATTGGTCACATTGACCAGGTCAATCAATTTCCGGTCCCGTTATCAGAACACAAAAACAAAAACCATATAAAAATAGTTCAAAGAACCATCAAAAATTGAAATTAAAAGTTAGTTTCAATAATTGTCTTGATTTATTTGTAAGAATTTGATTAAAGTTATGAATTGAGTTTGAAATTGCGGATTAAAGAGCTATTATAAGATATGAATTCTGAGGAAATAAATACAGAAACATCAGTGAGTGATGGTAGCACAGCAATAGAAGGTTCATTCACTCACTCACGAACTAATTTACTTACTTCCTCGCTCGCCCGTTCATTCATCCGCTAATTTGTGTATTTACGTTCTCAAGCACGTACTTGCTACTTGCACGATTACTCACTGTTACTTATTATACTACTGCAGTTACTTAAGTTACTCAGTTATTTACCCACTAATTGACTCCTTTCCACACGTTAACTCACTGCTGCACCTGTTTAAACGCGTTTAGTCGCTATTTGCTGGCTCAATTACTCACTCACACATGAACATAATAAACTCACTTATCCATGCACTTTATCAGGTATATCGACAGTTGCTGTTGTAAACAGGGACCAAGTTGAAGATGATTTAGTATCATCAACGCCAATTGTAGCAGTAGTGCATGGTTGGAAAGTTAAATTATATCTATTGGAACCAGAAGGTGCATGGGGAGATTTAGGAACTGGTATTGTCGTGTGTAAATATACTACGGATGGTCCATGTTTAGTAGTTCTAGATGAAGATCAATCAAAAGTGATGTTGCAATCGAAGATAAGAACACAAGATGTCTATGAACGTCAAGGTGCAGCATACTCGCTTACTTACCCGTGTACGTACTATTACTTACTCACTCATTACTCCAAGGTGAAAGTATAATAATGTGGCGTGAATATTCAGAAAATGGACCAGATACTGATTACGCTTTATCCTTTCAAGATACTAGTGGATGCCGCACTATATGGGACACGATCGTGAATATGTGTAATATGCCTGGACAATACAACGGCAATCGATATTATAATGGTACTATCACGAATACGTTTGACGTACTGATCATTTACTAACGTACTCGTTTCACAGGTATGGTCCAATCTATGAATGGAAGTGTATATAGACCACAGCAGCAAACCGATGTTGTCGCTACCCATGGTGCATCCCCTTCTGTCCAGTCTGCACCACCAACGATACCCGTTTGTACTATAGGAAACTTACCTGCCGTTCATGAGAAATTTGTTATTATTGAGAAAATGTTGCAATCACAGGTATGCGTCACCATATTTACCCACTTACTCACTTACTCACTCACTCACTCAGCGGGAGTACTACTCGGTACAATTAGTCGCGAATGACGGGGAGTACATCAAGAGTATGATAACTCTATTCGGGGAATTAGAGGATTTAGATGACGAGACAAACCTTAATTTACTTGCGGATATCATGAGAAAAGTATTATTTTTAAACCATGGTGGTATCATTGACTTCATCCTGCAAGACGAGATCTTTGTCGGCGTGGCGGGTATCATGGAATACGATAAAGCATTGAAAGAGAAAACAGAATATCGTAAATTTATTAAAGATCAAGCTAAATTACGTCAAGTGGTACGTAATCCCTAACGTCTATTTACACCCTTTGACTCTATTGCTTACTTGCTTACTCACTCATAGGTGCCTATAAGCGACAGTACGATAGTCCAAGATATAAGCAAATTATTTCGTTTACGTTATTTACGTGATATTATCTTACGGCCTACCATTGATGAAATGGGTGTGGGTGTAATGAATCAATATATGCAAGGGATTATGGCGGATTTATGTGTCACTTTTCTTGGTAATATTGAGTATATTGCGCGGGTGTTACATGTTATCAACCCTTTGATAGACATCAAACCGTTTCTTACGAGCGGTGCCGGTACGCACTACTCACTCACTGACTTGCTTACTTACTCATTCAATCACTTCATTAGGATCAACGGCTAGTACAACGGAGTCGTCATCATCACCACCAAGTCGTTCGGAAGGATTACAATTTCTAAAAGAATTATTTTTCATGTCCCGAGGACTCTCCATGGAAAGTAGGTCAGCAAATATGTCAAGAATGTTGGAGTCGTTACAGACGGTCTTGATAGACACGTTATGTGCGGTGCTAGTAACTGGTACGACAATAGAGAAATTGTGTGTGACGGAAATATTGTCGACTATTGCATATACGTGTCCCATGTACATACGGCAGCATATAATCAAAGGTAATGGCTTACTATGCATTCACTCACTCACTCACTCACTCACTCCCGTATTGCTTACAGGTCCAATCCCATCTTTCCCGCCTTATGTACAACCAGGTCATCGTAGTAACACTCCAGTTCAATCCCTCGAGGTTAATAATCGTTGCATTATGTATGTGCTCATCAACTGTGTGTTGAATGATAGCGATGCTGCTGTTATTGAGCAAGTATCAGATATCATCAAGGTACTATTCACTCTCTCTCTCACTCACTCACTCACTCACTTACTTACTCACTCATTGAAGGTGTTACTGGATCCAGATCGATTTGATAAAAAGGACAAAGAGAAATTCCTGTCATTATTTTATGACAACTATATCTTCTGGTTATACTTACCATTCAATGAACCACACGATGCAACGCAACCTATCAACCCAGAACAACCAAATCCTCAAGATCTACCCACCGGTACTCATTCCTTAATACTATACTGTTAAGCTCACTCACTCACTCACTTACTCACTCACTCACTCACTCACTCACTCACTCACTCAGTGATAACATCTCGTCGATTCATCATTGACATCATATGTTCATGTGTTCACGCGCACGCCTACCGTAGTAAGTACTCAATAGTTGGTAATTTTATATTAAAAAAAGTATTAAAATTGCTGGAATCCTCCAACCGACAGTTTCACCTCAGCGCCATCAAGCTATTCCGGGTGTGCATTGGCTCGAGGGAAGACTACTACATGAACCATATTATTCAATACGATTTATTTAAAAATATTATAAAATTATTAATGGAAAATCCTCACCGGGATAATGTTATAACGGCAGCGATTAGCGACCTCTTTGTCTTCATTGAGAAGGAGTCATTAAAGGGATTAATATGTTATTTAATTGAAAAATATTTATATTTATTCACTATACCGACTCCTGATGCCGAAGGAGTCGGGGCTACATCGCAAGGGGTGGTCGGGTTAGCGTCGGTATCCAGATGGGTATTATTATTTCAAAATTTAAAAATTAAATATGATCAAATGAATGATACGTCATTAAGCAGTCATGGCAGTAACCCGGTGAGCGACCGGAATCGGGATAATGATCGTGATGATTCATATTTTTTTGATTATGATGATGATTACGAAAACGGTAATTTGAATTTGTTCTCAATCACTTCGTTTTGCTTACTTACATACGTACTAGGTACTCGGGATGGTAACGTGAACACGAATAATGCAACTGCAGCGGGGTTTGCGCACACCAATTCATTAGATCAAATAGGTTTCATTTACTTACTTACTCACTCACTCATACTCCCTCATGCTTACTCACTCACTCACTCATTCACTCATTCTATGTAGCAAAATATTATTTTGGTGAAGTGAATAGCGACGATAATGCTGCGACATCAACGTATGACGACTACATGCCTGCATTGAAGTCTAAATACGAAGATGACGACATTCCTTCCGCTGCATTTTTCCAAGGGATTAAAATTCGCAGTTCAAGTGTCAGTAGCAATGGTAGTGCCAGTAGTAACAGTGTGGACAATGATACCGAGCCTGGTTCATCGTCATTATTAAGATTTTCAATCACCAAGAAAAGAAAAATAGGTTAGGTGTTGTACGCAAGATGTAAATAATATATATAGTAACTGCCTGGTTACATTACATTTAGCTTATATATCTACATTATAATCCGTTACTTGTAAGTACCCTATGCTTCCTCCTCTCCTGCAGGAGCAGGTGGTGTTGGATCAACAAGAGCATCTAAGTGAGTAAGTAAGTAAGTAAGTTATCAAGAAAGTGAAGGAGTATCGTGACGAGGATACCTGGTGCTTCATCCAATCTAGGACCATCACCTTCGGCAGATGGTTCCCATTCTTTTTGTACTGCACGAGGGAGTGGTGGCGAGTATTGTCCTGCTTCATAGGCAATACCGTTACCTATATATATGTTGATAAATGAGGTACCACTTACAACGGCTAGTGCACCTGGCCATAGAATACTGCGTCCAACAACAATTGATTTGTCTGTTGTAGCTGCACCACCTGGAGTTGTGCGGAATACCCATTGACCATCTTGTAAATCACGTAATGCTACTTGTGCTTCGTCCCCTGTATGAAGTGAGTGAGTGAGTGAATGAGTGAGTGAGTGAGTGAGTAAGTGAATGAGTGAGTGAGTGGTATAATTACCTTCAATTTCAACAGGATTCTCTTCATCGCCCGAGGCAGGTAATTTAGTGACACGACCCAATTTATTTAATTCAGGTTCAAAATGTTTCCATCCTTCTTGAACACCAACATCACTTGATGATTTTGCTGCATATGGTGGTTCATCTGCAAGTTTAACATTTCCTTCTTCATCAGCTACATAGTAATCCGCAGGTGCAATAGATGTACTTGCAGCAATACGTCCTAATTGAGCACGTAATAAATGACTTTCATTGCCTGGAAATGGTGGATACGAAGGAACTGGTGCAGCTAGGTTACCAGTCAACAAGCGCTTGATCTGGCGTGATACAACAATCATTTCTGAGGTGACATTTGGTAATTTAATCCATGATTTTACGTCACTTGGAATATCAGATGATACCCAATATGCATATTTATTTGCACCTGCTTTACCTTCTTGTAATTTTTCATCAATGCCTTCAGGCTCGTCGTTCTCTCCTTGTACGATGTAATATGATAATCCTCGTGTACATATTTTACCAAAAAATCTTAATTTTACTGCACTTGGTACTGCTTCAGATAGTCTTTTTATGGATAAATATAATTTATATAAATCACTTTTACCTATTGATACACCAGCCCATTCTAACATATTAGCATCGGTAATAAGATCTGGAAATGCTGCACCGGCATCAGGGGCTTCAGCAGGTTTTTTTAATAGACTGACTCCAGTATCTTTCCATTTTATTTGTGCATTTACTTCTTCTGGTGATAATGGTAATGGTCCACCTTTGGTTGGATCAGGATTTAACGGATTCTCTTTAATAAATGTTGAAATATGTTCAAATTCATCATAAGCATTTGCTGGACGATCTAGTAAAACCTATAAATAGTATAAAATATAAGGAAATGCGTAGAAGGAAATACTACAAAGATGAAACAAACAAATTGTTTCATATTATATATTTATTGTTCCATGCGGGGCAGCAAATAACACAACGTAATATCAACGCTTAAGACACGAGAAGACGATATTCCGCACGATAACAAACAAACAAACAAAAATAACAACGTAATGAACAAAATCTCTAGCAATAAATAATACCACAAACAATTTGATAATATATTTCATAGAATCAACATGATATCGTACCTTCATGAGTGTTTCGGTGAGGTGATCATATAGGTTCTTCCCGTTGGAATCCTCTTTAAGGATCTGGCGGAGTTCTGCGACGGTCGCCATTTTTATCTATTTATTTTCTTATTTCCTCTATTTTTATTTTCATTTTCCAGTAACTGATTCGGTAGGGCCGGGATAGGGATTGAAAAGCAAAAATTTTAATAATCAAATATTGAGTAAATAAAGAAGGAAAATAGCGATTTAATTGTGTGAAGAATGATTGCGGCAACGAATAGTAGAAAAAATATAGTATAAAAAAAAATTGATATTTAAGTTAAGGAAAATGTGATTTTGTTATTCCACTTATTTAATCATAAGTTTGTTACGGAAGTTCTTAGTTTTGCTAAGCTTTTATTGACTAGTAACTGCTATTCACTAACTAATGATGGAATTGTGATTAATCCCTAAAAAAAATAGAAATTTGTCATCAAATAAAATTATTACAATTTCAGTAAATGTGTGAATATATTTGAAAATGGATGGTGATGGTTGCTCATTCACTCGCTTACTTACTTACTTACTTACTTACTTACTTCCTCACGTGTGCAGGTAATTTTGATCAATACGATCCGTCGCGGATGTCTTCTGGTGAAACTGCAAGCGAAGATGTACAAAGCTCAACTATAAATACAGAAGATATTATCTCTCGATTGCAGCAATTTGCAGCGTCGCTTGAAAGCGAGTTGGATGATATTATACTGGGTTGATTATTCACTTTCTTAGTCGATTGGTTTGCTTACTCACGCACTTATTTTACAGGGAGTGATCAC
>JACCDO010360932.1_pt1 | contig 10687 bp, 13 predicted proteins | sample 7446101 | NCBI WGS metagenome assembly JACCDO01 (sample SAMN15323440, study PRJNA562643) | freshwater metagenome | isolation source: river surface water | place: USA:Blue River Watershed | collected 2017-08-16
AATAACGATTAGCGCCTGATGGGCCTGATGAGCCTGATGAGCCGCCTACAATTTGCGGAGCTGCAACGGCGGCAATGGCTGCACTAGCAGTGGATAGGAGATGCTTTGGCGTGGGCATAATAAGGCTTGTTTGCTGACAGGTCTTTAAGCCCGTCACGCCAATCAAATTTATCCAGCGCCAACGAGTCATTTTAAACACCGCCTTTTAAAATTAAGAAGATGTATACACCCAATGAATGGTCAGGCACTGGTGGACAGCCCTCACGTATATATATCATCACAGTCTATTATTTATTTAATGCAATCTTCTGGTTCCTCGCTAATGTATGCCGCCTAGGAAAGTGGCGGGCGATTGAATATATATTTGCAGCCTGCAAACGATTCCAAACCAAATCCCTAACTGCCATTCGCCAACCTGTCCTTGCACTTATCTCACCACCAACCAATGCTATCAATTACACACACATATGGCTTTCTGGGGGTCCCTCATACTATACAGTTGAACCTGCCTGCGACTCCAAAACAATGCTAGAAATTATATATATTCACGGAGGAGGTTGTATTTCAGGTGATTTTGCAGGATATAAGGGGTTCTGCGAGCGCATTGCAAATGAAATGGGTGCACGTGTACATTTTGTCAATTATAGACTAGCCCCTGAAGCAGATATTTGCGATGCGGTGGAAGATGGGATAAAGGTACATCAAATGGTCGCAGAAACAGCAGCCACCGCAAACATCTGCTGGATGGCAGATAGTGGTGGTGGAACAATCGCCCTAAATGCTATCTCTCGCCTTTTATGCAGAACTCCACAACTATATATACCATCTAAATGCGTCCTGTTATCTCCTGTAACTGATCTCACATGTTCAAATGAGTCATTTAGGACAAATGTAGCAGCAGATGTAATGCTTGATGCTGGTGTGACACGCTGGGTTTTAGCACTTGCATGCTCTAACATATCCAAAGATCAGTCTCCCATCAGGCAAATATTCCCTAACTGCAGCAATAATCGCGGCCCTGAATTCTATATTTATGTAGGCGCCAAAGAAATTTTATTGGATGATTCTGTCCTAATGGCCAATAAACTCAATAAAGCCGGCTATATTGTTAACCTTGAAATTAACCCAAATGGCTTTCATTCATGGCCGCTTTTCTGGAAATATGTCCCAGAAGCCGACCAAACAGTTAGGGATATTTGTAAGATGCTAAGCACAGGAGGTACACAAATTTGATTCTCTTGCCACCTATCATAAAAAGTACACCAAAAATCAAAAAATGAGAGCAGGCGCCCTAAAATATCCGTCCTTCCCTGCAGCATTCTCTAATCGAACTGCCGCAGCTCCTGCAGGATCCGCTGCCTCTCTTAAAAGAGATATTGTGTATGGAGGAATTATTCAAAGTAGTAACAATCGCTTTCTACTTGTAAAGGGTCGCCATTCAGGGAAATGGTCATTTCCGAAGGGACATATTGAGCCTGGGGAGACCGCTCTTGAATGTGTATGTCGTGAAGTCCGCGAGGAGACCGGCTTCCAAATCCTACCTGCTCCTATTCGATGCTTCCCCCTACGAGGTGGGACATATTATCTCTTCTGGATGCCAATTGAACTCCAACCACAGCCACGCGATCAACGGGAAATTGAAGAGGCCCGATGGTTTACTGTCGATGAAATTAAACAACTCCCTGCAAATATTGGTGTTACCTCCTATTTCAGGGCTCTTGCAGAAGAAACTGAAAAAGAGAATATCTGCCATATTCTAATTAACAATTAGGAAGATGTCTAGTGCTAGTGTAGCTGAAGTCGCCCATACATTACAAACAGCTGTACCAGCAGCTGCTACACAAGGGCTTCTTAAATCACTAAAACTACCTGATCTATTATTTTTTGGTATTGCAAATATATTAGGAAGTGGAGCGGCTAATTTGGCAGGTCATGCGGTGTTTGCAAGTGGCTCTACGTGGCCACTCCAAATTGCAGGAGTCACTGGGCTGCTTTTAGGAAGCAGCAAAACATATGCAGTAGCACATGAGAAATTTAAATCAAATGACGCTGAAAGTCGCCTAATTGCAGATGAAATCGGTGGAACTGGTCGCAAACTCGCCTCGCTAATGATTGCACTTTTTAATATAGTTACTGTTGCAGTTGGCCTTGTTTTTATTACACGTGTAATTAACCCAACTGCCAGTTACGCATTTTCAGTAATGCTCGCCATCCAATTAGCAATATTACTAATTGCAGTTGGCCTTTATGGTATAGAATTAAATAAAACGTTTATTAATACTGTCACAGCTCTTTGTATTGGTGTTATTGTTGTATTTGGAGGATTTGCAATTACAAGCTGGTTAGGTGGCACCCATATACAAAATATAAATGTTGCAACTGAAAATTCCACAGATCCTGTCCGCGCTTTCCTATATATATTCTTTATTATGGCAGGATTTGATATTTTAATTAAATTTACAGAGGAAACGGAAGATGTTAATAATATACCAAATGCAATGTATGGATCAAACATGTTATCTGCGTTATTGCTTTTAGGACTCTGTTTTGCATATATTATTTTTGTACCATTAAGAGGTTTGCGACATATTGATAATTCATTTGCTGCAATTGCAAAAGGAATATTTGGTAATGGCGAAGCTGAAATCATGAAATGGATTGTTATTGGATTTATTATGATATCTTCACTCGTTAATTATGTAGGATTGAGTCGATATGTATACAGCGATCTAAAAGGAACTATCTTTGAAGGATGGCGTGAACTGAATGCAAATGCAGCACCTTGGAAAATTCTACTTGGACTTGGAGCAGTCTTAATTGGATTTATTGTTGTTAATAATATTGATAAACTTGTATCAATTGCTAATATATTTCTTGTTATTGTGTTATCAATGGTTGGTTGGTCGGCTGCTCGAACACGACTAAAAGCAGGCGAGAAACCGTGGATCGAATCACTTACAACATTGGGACTTTTTGGTGTAGGAGGACTCTCCATTCAACAACTTATGCAAAAATGTCAAAAAAACAATTATGGAGTTGCTATGTGAGCTTGTGCGCAAAAAATTGCAGAATATATTTTGCAATCAAAAATCTGATAAATTTGATATATAATTTTCCTTGCTGACCATAGTCGGCAAGCAAAATCTGATAGATTTGATCTATAATTTTGTGTGGTGGGGATATATCCCCCCACACAAAATTGAACTTCCTAGACCCCTCAAGAACAAGCACACCCGCCGCATTTACAAGCCCCCACCAAGCCCGCAACATGTCTTCTTCCGCTGCAAAGCCTGTCCCCAGGAAGTCCATTAAGGTGACGACCGCCCTTGAGGGTAATCTCGCAGATTATAAGCCCTACTGTGTCGAGTTTCTTCGCAAGCATCCCTCCTCTGCTCTGAAGGCGGCAATCCATGCAATTAACTGTCACACTGCAGATATGTTCCTGATCATGCTGGAGATCCTTTCAGACAAGTACGCCCATAACTTTGATGAGATGCTCCAGTGTATTAAGCTTGATGAGCGATGGATTAATGCTCTGGAGCATCCTCTTGTCAAGAGTATGTCCTACTTTGATCAGGATGAGCTGGAGAATGTTGTTGCCGCAAATGAGCGTGCAATTGCAGGGGTCAAGCAGCCCGCCTCTACTCCCACGGAGGAGCTTGAGGCTGCTGAGCCAACTGTTAAGGTGAAGAAGAGTCGTAAGGCAGCGCCTGTTGCTGAGGAGGCGGTGGTTGCGGCTCCAGCCGAGGAGGCACCCAAGCCTGCCAAGAAGTCTTCCAAGAAGAAGGCGGTAGAGGAGGTTGCTAAGGCTGCTGAAGATGCTGCTCCAGCTGAGGAGGCCCCTAAGCCAGCCAAGAAGTCTTCCAAGAAGAAGGAGGCCGCCGCTGCAGCAGCAGCCGAAGAGGCGCTGAATCCAGAGATCGAAGCACTCACCGCTGCAGTTAACACAATTAGCCTAGATGCAGACAAGGACGTAACCCCTGCAACTAAACCCAAAACCGCCAAGAAGGTGATTAGCAAGAAACCCTCCAAGGCGTAATATCATCTAATTCCTAATAAATTGTGGGCTGGACATATTTTTCATTTAGAGGCAGCTGCTTGGCGAGCAACTTTCCTTGTAATTGATCGGCCCTGTCCAACCTTCTTCCAAACATATGTAAATTCATGGCGCTCTTTTTCAACCCCTAATGCACGCCCTTGCGCCGCGTTAGTAGGATGGCGATTGCTCACAGGAAGTACAATACGTTTCCATACAGGGGGCAGTGCCTTCCTAACTGCCATATACATGTCATGCGGCATATTCAAAGCCATATGACCGCCAGACATGAGGCCAGCCCACGCCGCATCCACGACTGGCTTGAAGAACTTTTCTAAAAACGCCGCGTCGCTCTCATAGCGTGGCATTTTTTCATACCCCTCAATCATGAAATAAGGGGGTGACGTGAAGATCAAATCGTATTTTAGACCACTGAAATCAGCGCGTTCACTTGGCATAAATGTCATTTGTACGCGTGCATCTGGGTCATATGTTTGGATGATGCGCCGATAGGCGGGTGCTAAATTTGTATTTGCATCAAACCCATAATAGGGAATACCAAGAGCCATTGCAGCCAAGCAACGACCTCCCCAACCCGCAGAGAAGTCGAGAATACCTACTTTTGGTGCTAATGTACAATATACACGGAGCGCCTCAGTTGGCCGGAATTGGTTAATAGAGCCATAGTAGAGTTGAAACACAGCATATTGATGGCGTAGCAGCTCATCGGGATCGGCAAAGATTTTATCGGGATTAGGGCGAATCTGGCGAACTTTAGCATTTAGATATGCTACACGTGCAGGGTCACGCATTGCATCGGCAAAGGAGAAGCCGTGTTTGGTTTTGGCTTTTAGGCGAAGACCAAGGACAAAATAGTCGAGTGCTCGAATACCAGCACGTGCAAATGGCTTCGCCTTTTTACATGCAATCTCTTTGAGTTCATTATAGGAAGCAATTGCATCTTCCTTAGTAATATCACGGAGTCGCTTGGCTAGCTCCATACTTACTAATTGTTGCGAATTTATATGCTATAAGCGTTAGACTGTCGGTATAAAGCCTGTAGGCAAGATGCAATTAGAAAATGCCTACTACTCGCTCTAGTGCTTCTACCGGTTCTGCCACTGTGAGCGGCCGTTATAATCTGCGCTCCAACCGCCCCTCTGCTGGTTTCTTTGCAGGTATGGATGATGAGCCTGAGCTAACTTCTGCGGACTATGCTGCGGCTGCGTCGCTCGTTGCGCTGCGTTCTAGTGTTGCTCCTGTTGCGTCTGTTGCTCCTGCAGTGACCCCTCAGCGCCGCTCTGCTCGCATTGCTTCCCGTTCTTAAATATCATTATATAATTACAAACATTTTGTCAATAATATATGTTATTACTGCCTAATTGTTTGAGAATCGCCTTTAAAAATGCGATAACTATCGCTATCAAAGTGTTCAGTTGACACTTCAAATACCTCTCCAGACTCTTCACATACAAGCTGGTGGGGCTGACCAATTTTATTTGTAACTACATCACCTGGTTGTAGAGTTGTTTCGCAAATTGTGGCAGTTTTTGTATCAATATAACGGAAACAAAATCGCCCTTTTGCAATATACCATGTTTCCTCTTTTAGAATATGATAATGCATACTAAACATACCACCAGTATGAAAATGAAGAATCTTTCCACAATATTTAGGAGAATTAGCAATTACAAGTTCATGTCCCCAGCCTTTAGAGACGTGCGCCGGTTTACTTACACGTACAGCCTCTGCTGCCTCTGCAATTGGACACCATGTATCACAATTACACGCTTTATCATCTACAAATAAATCAAATGATGGCTTATTTAATTTAAGATCGTGATACTTACATCCCCACATATCTAATTGGCGTTTTGTTAAATCTGTATAGTCTGTTTTTGATGTACCTCCTCGCGCAGTCCAATAAATAATTTGATGCCCTTCGTCATAAAGAGCATTAATTTTTGCAATTCGTTCAAAAATTGGGCGCGCTTGCTCATATTTTTCTGGTGCAGATAATGATTGATCAGTTAGGCAGATGGTGTTATCAATGTCCATATAAATAATCATTGTGCTGTTAATACAATGGAGACCAAGTTTAGATCATTGACAGAGGCAAAGCAATGCTTCATTGTTGTAGGCGATTTTATGCTTGATATAATTACAAATGGATCAATTAGTAAAATTGCGAATGAAGCGCCTATACCTGTTTTTAAGAGTAGCAGCGGCAGCGGCAGCGGCAGCGGCAGCGGCAGCAAGGAGCAGTTAGGAGGTGCAGGGAATGTTTGTGCAAACTTGGCAGCATTGGCCGCAGGCAGCAGCAGCGCAGTTGTCGCAATCGGTCTCATTGGATCAGATTATAATGGATCTGTCATTGAAACTCTCTGCCAATCTCGCGGCATCCTAACTGCCGGCCTTATTATGAGCCCTGGACGACCTACAACTTGCAAACATCGTTACTATGTCAATAATAGGCTTGTTTTCCGTGTTGACAATGAAACAACAGCTGCCGCACGCGCAACTGAAGAAATGAAAATTATGGGAGAAATTGTAAAAGCTGTTGAGAGCTATAAAGCACGCGATTACATTGTTAAAATTATCCTATCAGATTATGATAAAGGCACCCTAACTGATAAATTGCGCCAAAGCATTATTACATATGCACGAGCTGAAAACATCCAAACATTTGTCGACCCTAAAACAGATTTGCGTATATATAGCGGCTGTACACTTATAAAACCAAATAAAACAGAAATGCACCGTCTTGCTGGTATTAATATGGACGAATATAATTTAACAGATGCACATAGGCAGTTAGAACAATTAGTGAGATGCGAGTATTCACTCATCACGCTTGCAGAAGGAGGTATGAGCTTGGGCAATGGCAGCAACTATCACTTTGCAGCGGCAGACAAAGTCGAAGTGATTGATGTAACAGGCGCCGGCGATGTTGTATTGGCTCTAGTCTCATATATGTGGGGATTTGATAATGGCCAAATGTTACAAACTGCAAATAGGGTTGCACGCAAGGCTGTTATGCATTGTGGAACATATGTAATGTGTGCGGCAGATATAAGCAATCGTATTATATTTACAAATGGTTGTTTTGATATCTTACATATTGGTCATTTGAAGCTGTTAGAAGCAGCGCGGGCTCTTGGGGATAAGCTTATTGTTGGTCTTAATAGTGATGAATCTGTTCGACGTCTCAAAGGTCCCACACGGCCAATTCGATTAGCTGCTGAGCGTGCAGAAATGCTACGCGCTTTGCCATGGGTAGATGAAGTGCGCATATTTGATGAAAACACACCTGCTGAACTTATTAAACAACTGCGACCAACCATCCTTGTAAAAGGTGGTGACTATCAATTAGAAGATATAGTAGGGCGCGAGTGGGTATCTGAGGTTGTCATCTTTCCATTTGTAGAAGGTAATTCAAGTACACGCATTATTGAGGCGGCAACTGCGGCAACCGCGGCAACTGCGGCAACCGCGGCAACTGCTACAACAAAACTTTCTCAACCCTTATAGTAAATGAGTGAGGCCATTACAGCAGAAATACCAGTCTGCCGCTTCTGCCTTGATGATACTATAACTGTTAATAATCCGTTTATCCAGCCATGTGTCTGCAAAGGATCTGTAGAAAATGTACATCTGCGCTGTCTACTCCGGTGGATCTACCAGCGTGGTGTAGGACGCCCCCTTAACGACGAATGCAATATGTGTAAGACCCTATATGTATATGAAATAATACAATTAGAAGAGGCGTCTACAAAAATTAATACATTTGTGTATACACTAGCAGCAACACCAGTATCAGGTCTCTGGTTTATTGTGGCAGCATGCGGAACTGACTATATACCATTACAAACACAATTATTGGCCGCCCAATCACTAATTGCCAGTTATTATGGACTTGTAACATTATCACAAACTAAAAATAAACAACGATATATATACTATTATTTCAAACATTGGCCAATACATTTATTGGCAATTATTGCAGTATTTATTGTAATTGCCCGTAATGAAAATGGAGCTGTTTTACTTATATACAATTATTTGTCAAGTCTAATATGGAATTTAACAGGGCTTATTGATACAAATATACGTATGCGTATAAATAAGCAAGTGATGGCAAAACTTTTAGATGAACGTATAGAAGGCTAAGAGAGTGTGGCAGGAGCTTTTATGCAATCCATCCAATACTTCAAAGTTAGTTTCTCATAGTTAAATGTACGCGTGGAAAATTCTTTAATTGTCTGTTCTAAAAGCTCGGCAGTCACATCGGACCAAGAGGAAACACGAAGAACTGGTAAATCATCAAAAAGATCCATTAAAAATTTACCACGGATAATGGGAATTGCCCCGCAGCAAAGAGCCTCCCATGTTCTATGACAATCAATACCATTCCCAAATGGTGATGCGACAAATGCATAACGTGCATAATTATCCCATACTTGTGAACGGGGAATTATTGCATTTTCTTTAATAAGAAGATCGGTTGGAATTTGCTCACATGCAGCTATACGATCCCCATAACGGTCAAGGCGATGATGTGCATTTGTATACACTTTACAAATGCGATTTTGAACTGGAGCCGCCGCAGCGCGAATAGATTGTAGCATGAGTTCTTGCCCCTTACAACTATTATCTTCACCCGCCATTGCCCAGCCACCATATCTCGGATTTGATGCAAGTGTATGATAGTCAAGACCAATTGGAATTTGCATCATTTTAGGAAATGGAGTGTATCTCATATTTTGTCCAGCCCAGCGAATTAAATATGGATTATTTATCAAGTTCTTAAATTGCTCATCACTCAATACCTCATTTGGTACAGTGCAATCAGAGTCGCCAGTTACTAGAATAAATGGTTGTTCTATTCTATTTAAAATAATAGCAACAAACATTGGTAACGTTTCAGTACAAACATATATAGTCATATTTGGCTGTTGATTAGAAGGTATTAGGAGTGCTAAAAGATGCTGGTAATCATTTCCTGAACTTGATACAGGCGTTTGTGAATGTACATCACAACTTTTCAAAATACCGCGACTACTTACCAGCGTACAATCAGATTCGACTGACATTTAGTTATTATGTACTATAAATTATTTAAACCAGTAGGCTGCAGGCTGCCATGTTCTTACTGCTACTAATTCAAATTATAATCACTTTTGTGTTTGTGTAAATAAATAATAGTCTCCTTATATGCAGATGTATAGTGTTTATCAACGTATACTATAGGTCTGCGAGTGTTGCTGCAAGTTGCAGGCTGCAAGTTGGCAGATGGCAATGGCAGTCTGCCAACCCCCTGCAACCTCCCTGCTGCAGTTGCAGCGGCAGTTGGCAGCAGCTGCGACAGTGGCAGCAACACATACTCATCACTCATTACTCTAATTTAACTTGTCAATAACTTCATAAGTGCTATTTCCTTCACCTGTGCATTTAGGATAGTTTCTGCTAATTGCTTAATACGTCTATCACGTGACCGTTCAATTCGTGTGCGACTTGTTAAAACAGCCATACTATGATGCGGTATCATATCATTAATATATTCGCGATCTCCTACTAACCACTGCCCCCTATAAGCCATAACTGAGAACACAAGGCCAATTACAGTGATTAGCCAAGCTGCAACTGGCATCGGATGCATTGTAGCCTCTAAAAGCACCATTGAAAAGCCCATAAAAAAGGCCATATATAGCTGATTAAGCGATAAACGATAATCCTCTAAACTATTTATCATAATCGGAGTCATTAAAAGACTAATAAGAAACATTCCAAAAAACATTAATATATGAGGTTTTAGGGAATTCATTTATGAGTGTGCTACTGTTAGAGATAGAAATTATAGAGGCACTTGATCAGAAACAAATTCTGGCGCGGCTGCTTGTGCAGATGCTGAAAACCATGCACTATTTATAAATGTTATCCCCGTTTTTAAAACTATATCGGAGTAGTCTGCCAACTTATAAAGCCAATCAATAATGCGTGACATATCACTGCGGATATCACCAACTGTCTTAAATGATCTGTCAGGGCCCTTTGATATATTCATCGCTTTTAGGGCTCGATATATAACAACATTTAGGTTATATACAATAAAATAAAGGACTCCTAGAGTAAGGAAACCGCCAAAATAATAGAAAAGATTTAGTGGGTATTTTAGTATTGTGGAGATCATTTAGGGAGGCCGTACTATTGCTGGCTGCGCTTTAATGCGGCAGTCTCTAGCGCCAAGGCCAGGCGGATGCGGTTGTAGGGAGTTCGGGCGCTACAATGACTGCACTGTGAATTGCCTTTGTATCAGGGTCAATAGCGCCAATAGAGGTCAGAGGACCTGGAATGCGATAGCAGCGATCAGTTGGCATCTCAAAGGCATGGTACTTGTAAACCAAAACGTACTTGCCATTAATTGTACGAACACAGCCATCTCGATACTCCTCCATGCGCTGACTCAGCAAATCATAATGTACACGATTATTCAGGAAATTATCACTGGATTCAATTTTATGCTTATCAGAATAGGCTTTACGACGCTTCTCCATTTCCTGGAAGTGGTGCTCTCGCTCTTCCTCTGCAACCGCATTGGCCGCTTTCTCTGCAGCAGGCGTGGCGGTGTCAATGGGCGGTGGTGGTACAAAG
>JACCDO010024147.1_pt1 | contig 10686 bp, 7 predicted proteins | sample 7446101 | NCBI WGS metagenome assembly JACCDO01 (sample SAMN15323440, study PRJNA562643) | freshwater metagenome | isolation source: river surface water | place: USA:Blue River Watershed | collected 2017-08-16
AAATCAGTTGTAGATTTAGAAAGATATCATAGAAAATTAATACTAGGTAAATTACACCCAATGGAATTTGTAAAATTATTACAATCTTACGAAATTGTTTTAGAAATTGCAAAGGATGATAATGAAACAATTTTTACAATAATAAAACAAAAACTTTTTGAGTTTAATACCCTTTTCGATTTAGAATTAATGTCAATGTGTAAACTAGATCAAATGACTACTAATTTCTTTCATTTAGGAATTTATCCTGAAATTGATGAATTAGTAAAACAAAAACAAGAAAAAGAAAATGAATTAGATACTATGAGAAAAGATATAATTGATAAATTAATAAAAATCGATTCTAAAACAAAAAATGGAAATGTTGATGATTTAGTAAAATTAATTAAAACTGATAAAGAAGGTTATCATCTTACTATGACAAAATTAAGATATGAAAAAATCAAGAAATATTTTACATATGAAGGAAAAGTAATGGCATCTTCTATTAAACTATCAAATAAAATAATTCGCGATATTAATAATAGTTTAGATGAAATTGAAAAAAAAATATCTGAAAAATTATTAGAATTGTATTTGTTTTTTTGTTCTAATTTAGATTCGAGTATATTACATTCTATTCATGATTATGTTTCTATTTTAGACGTTAATTTATCTAATGCTCATACAAGTAATATATATGGTTATAATAGACCACAATTGATTCAGGAAGAATATAGTTGGGTTGAGTGTAAAGATATGAGGCATCCATTAGTTGAACAGATTCATACAGAAGAATATTATGTACCTAATGATATTAGTCTTGGTAAAGATGAAAAAGGTATGATTATTACTGGTCTTAATTGTAGTGGTAAAACAACTTATGCTCGTTCCATAGGAGTAAACATAGTATTAGCTCAAGCTGGATTATATGTTGCTTGTTCTTCAATGAAACTTGCACCATTTAAAACAATTATAACAAGAATTGAAGGAAATGATAATATGCTTCAAGGTAAGAGTTCATTTATGGTTGAAATGATGGAACTTAAAACAATTATTGAGAGAAGTTCCCAATATTCTCTTGTTTTAGGTGATGAAATTTGTCGAGGTACAGAACAATTATCAGGATTATCAATTTTATCTGCATCTATTATTGATTTATCTAAACGTAATGTACCGTTTATTTACACAACACATCTACATAAAATTAAAGATATTCCAGAAATTAAAGAATTAAATAACATTGGTTATTACTTTATGAAAATGGACATTACAGAAACAGAAATAAAGATTAATAGAAAATTACAAAAAGGATTTTGTGATTCTCTTTATGGTATTGAAGTTGCTAGATTTATTTTAGATAAACCAGAATTTATAAAACAAGCTTTTAGAATACGTAATTTTCTCTTAGATCAACATAATGAAATTGCAAGTTGTAAAAAATCACGCTATAATAAAGATATTTATATGGATATCTGTGAAATAGTTGGTTGTAATGAAACTAAAAATTTACATACACATCATATTAAACATCAAGAAGATGCAAATGAATATGGACTTAATGATGGTTATATTAGAAAGAATCAAAAAAGTAACTTGATGGTATTATGTGAAAAACATCATCAAGAAATTCATAAGTAATCAAGTATTTTTTAATTTTTCTAAAAAATTTTTAGTTTCTACATATAAATATTCTCTTATTTGTTTTTTATAACTTGCTTTATTTTTTCCTATTTCATATGGAATATTATAATGTTCTAATAATTTTGACCAATCAGTTTTATGATATGCATTTGGTGCTGTTTCTTCATTTAAATAATATTGACGATTATAAAAATAACCCAATACTTGTGCTTTTTGAATATAATTTTCTACTTCTTGAAGAAATACATCTCTTTGTTCTTTTTTCCAATTCTTTTTATGACTATCTGCTTCAAGAATTTCTGATTCTCTAAATTCTAATTTTCCTAATAAATGTTTATTAGGTTCCTCTGTTATTTTATTTAACATTTGTTCAATGATATTATTACAAGGAGTTTTGATCCACTCACCATCTTTTTTAACATCCATTAACGTATCTTTTTTATTTACTTTACGAATAGTGTTATTTTCTGGTTTATTGAAATAACGGTGTTTTATTAATTTAAAAATCCCATTTAAATCTTTTTCACGAATCACTTCATCTAAAAATTCTCGAGTTAATTTATCTTCTTTTTCTTCTCCAAAATTTAAAACAATAGTTATTGGTGAATTTTCTAAATGAATATTATGTGAATTTGCTGTATTATGATTTCCTATTTGAGTAATATTTTGATTACCATTTATTTCCCAATCTTTCTTTTTCTGACAAAAATTTTTCTTATGAATATATTTACTTTGTCTTGAAGCAAATAACTTGAAACAAAATTCACATTTTAAATTATCTTCTGGAATTTTAAAATTTAAATTGCATTTTGTTTCGTGTTTTTGTAAATTTTGTTTAGATGATAATTTTTTAGAACATTTAGAACAAGAAAATGACATCTTTATTTTATTTTAATTCGATAAAATGTTTTTGAATGGAATAAGTAACGTAGACTACCATTTGTAAAATTAATTTTTTAAAAACAGAATAAAATAGTATAGAGGAGGGGAAAAAGTAATATTTAAAAGTTCCAACCCCTTTTACATTTACAAAAATTAAGATTATGTATTACAAAAATTAATTGTATCAAAGTATATTTTTTTTTGGCTTATATATTAAGCAAAAATTTATTTAATTTTTGTATATACAATTATATACAAAAATTAAGGGGGGGGTCTCTCAACTCAAATTTGAAAATTTGGATTTTAAAAATTAATTTTTAAACTACCAACTAGTAAAAGTTGCAACCCCTGAAAAAGTGTAGAAATTTTAAAGTAGGATGTAGAAATTCTTAAATATAAATAGCATTCAAATAATTCAACTATAAAAATTTATAAGCATAAAATAGTGTACAAATTTTAAATCGGGGGGGTCTCTCAACTTAAATTTCAAAATTGATTTTAAAAAATTAATTTTTAAAACTTTTGTTTTATAGTGAAATATTTACTTACATTATTAAATTTATAAACAATTAAAAGAAAAATTTATACATTAATATAATGATTTTTTGGAAAAAATCAAAACAAATATTTAAAGAAGAAAGAATTAAAGATATTCTTAAAACAAATTACATTATTCCTAAAACAATTCAAAGAGATGTAGAGCAAGGACGTATCGATGAATTAAGTCGAGATTTTGAAAATGATTTTTTACCTTTTACTCCTATTTATTTTTGTATTTTAAATAAACAAAGATATCTAGTAGATGGTCAACATCGTCTTGAGATTTTCAAAAATAAATGTGAATATTCTAAAATATATATTTGGGTCTCAGAAATTGAAGTTGAAACTGAACAAGAACTGAAATCTGTTTTTAAAATTATTAATAATCAACTAGCACTAAATGATTTATGGAAACAACCGGAAACAGTTAAAGAAATATTACTTGAAACAATCAAATTTTTTGAAACGAATTATCCAAATGGTTTTAAATATAACGGCAAAAGAAGACCATATATTAATAAAGAAGTATTTAAAACCCAAATTACAAATATTCAAAATGAATTAAATTTTAGTTCCTCTAATGAATTAATTAATCGTATATTATATATAAATCATGAATATTCACAACAAGAACCAGATTATTTTCCTAAACGAAATAAATCATCCAATAGAGATATAATTTATAAATTACAAAAAGAAAATTGTTTATATCTAAGTTTAGTTGAAGAATGGGTAAGACATTGTTTAGAAAATAAAATTCCTTCTAAACTTCAAGATAATTTTAATAGAGAAAAAGTATGGTTAACATTTATGGGTAATAAAGCAAAGGGCAATTGTTATTGTTGTGAAGAAAAAGAAATTACTCCATTTCATTTTGAAGCAGGTCATGTTATTCCTAAAGCATTTGGAGGATCAGATGACGTAGAAAATTTAAGACCTATATGTTCTCCATGTAATAAAGGTATGGGAACAGAAAATCTTTATGATTATAAACATAGAATGTTTTCAAAAAGTAAAATTTAAAAGTAAAAAAAGTTGCGATCCCCTGGAGTTTACAAAAAATTATCAAGGTTTACAAAAAATTAAATTTTTTAAATGCTAATTATATCTGACAAAATCAAATTTAATATTTTGTCATCTTTTTATGACTTTGGAGGGGGTCTCTTCTCTCCATAGTTTTTTAATTTTTTTAAAAAATAATTTTCTGGTTTTTAAAAATTCTAATTGTTAATTTGTATTTTGTAAAATTGTAGTCATTATTAAATTTATCATTTGATAAACATTGTCTTGATTTTAAATCTTTATGACATAATTCATATTGAGTTGTTTTTAACCCAGTACATTTAGAACAATTATATTGCATTTTAATGTTTATTATTTTTTTTAAATTAATTTTCATCACTAAATAAACATTCGTCAGATTCTGAATAATCTGACTCTGAATAATACGTTTTATCACCAGATATTCCATTATAAGGATTCCAATTATTATTGAAATAATTATTATTTTCAGTTATACGTAATTCAAATTTACAAGGCTTTTGTCCTGTTTCTTGTTGAACAAAATAATTTTTAAACGGACAAATAAAATATAAATAATCCCATTCATAATTAATTTCACAATACTCTCCGCAGTGGCATACTGGTCTTTTAAATATAAAATCGGAACATTTTTCTTCTAATTCCGGATAATGTTGATCTTGATGCCATTTTCCTCCACGAATATATTGAGAATATGTTTTGAAATTCAATATATTTCGAACTATAGTAATTTCATTTTCCAGTAAATCTGATTCTTTATTTAAATCAAATTCATTAATTAAATAATCGTCATTATCAAATTTTCTGAAAAAATTACACAATGATGATTTTTTAAAATAATGCTTAATAAGATTTGTTCTACTTTTAAATTTTTGTAATAATTTTGAATATTCTTTATACATAATATTTCTTTTTACTTTATATAATACTCTTAAACCAGATGGTGGATATTGAAAAGTATAATTTGCTCCCATATTAGTAAAATGTTGTTGTTGTCTTCTATAATATTGTTTAGTTTTACCAACATATTCTCTTAAAATTTCATCATCACATGTTTCACAATTTAAAACATAGATCCAATACATATTATTTTACTATCTTAACATGTATTAAAAATAATTTAAACTTTACGTTTAAAAAAGACATCTAATGTTTGAATACCATCTTGTTTATTTTTGTATTTTTTTTCAAGTGGTTTCATAACTCTTTTAGTAAAAGCTTTTTCTCTTTCTTCGACAGTTCCATCAATATTTTCAAAAATTCCAAATAATTGTGTCAAAGGATTTGTCAATTGATTTGTCAAATAAAACAAATAATCAATCTTCAAATTATGTTCTTGTACATAATCTGGATGTTCAATCAAATCACCTTGAAGCAATTTTTTTCTTTTCTTTGATTTCTCAATAATATCTTTGTTATATTCATTTAACATTCCTTTTGTTGTTTCTTTATCAATACTTACATAGACATATGGAATACGATCATTCAACTGAGGAGCATTTCCCGGATCTCTTGCAGCAATACGATCTGCTAACATTTTATGTGCTGGTATTGTTTTCGTAATTTTCAAAGCTTTTGAAATAATAAACATACTAATATCATATTCACCTCTAAACATTTTATCAATGGAATCATACATAAATTGTAACGCTTTTTGAACATCTTGTTCGAATAAAATAATATTCAAACAACCTCCAAAAATATACTTGACAATCTTAGCATTATCACGTCGTTTTAAAACAATACCTTTGTTATCAATTTTACTGTAATTTTCTGTATCAAATTCATACATAACACCAGAATATCTCTTTTTGGAATACAAAATATATGGATAATATGTCTTTTCATATTCGAAATTATGAGGCCACGGTAATTCATCCGAAACAATCTTTTCTACCTTTTTAGCACAACTAATAGCATGCTCTAATTTCTCCTTTTTTGTTTGACATGTATCCGGAATTGGGTAATGATACATAATTGAATCAGTATTCTTGCAAATTAGGTTTCCCAAACCAGCCTGGAAAACTCCTTCTGAAGTTTCAATGTCATATACATAACCATCATAATTTTCAAATAAAATTTCTATATTAGTAATTACATTACTTGGATTTTTTAAATATTCTTCATAATGATTTTGAATTTTTTCGGATGGAAAAATGATATTTTCATATTTATTTGGATTCATTAATAATTTAGTTCCAATTTTACATTCAGAAGGTTTAATTAAATTTTTATTTTCATCCAATAAACTATGATCTTCAGTAACTTCTACATAAGATGAACTTGTTGAAAGTTTGTAAATTTTCTTTAATGTTTTATGTCTAATAACACGATTAATATTTACAAAATCTTTTGAACCAAGAATTTGATATGCAGAATGAGATTGTTCTTTTCTTTTCCAAGTTTTTATATCAACATATTTGGGTATCCATTCATTGGCTATTTCTTGTATTTCTTTTAAATAAATTTGATTATCTTTTTTAACAGTCACTAATGTTGTTGGTAAAACAGAATCACCATAAATAAGTTTTCCAGATGGATACATTTCTAATGCTCTTTTACCAGCAAATTCTAAAAGTTCTCTACCTACCTTTGTGGTAGCACTTGCAACCGGTTTACAAGCAATAGCAGAAACAGAAGAACCACATTGTCCATAGATAGAATTACATGTCAATTTATAAGATAACTGAAGACCATCTAATAGACTCTTTTTAAATTGGTCAGTTTCTTTTCCCATTCTCTTTTTAACATCTTTTCTGGATTGTAACAAGTGAATTAAAATTCGAGGAAGAATACCTCTACCTTTGCGATTCTTTTGAACTTCTGGATTATGTTTATCTTCTTCAGATGTTTCTTCTGGAAGAACAAAATGATATTGTTCGTTTTCGGAAATTTTAATTGTATGATGCGGAATATTTTTTAAATCATCTAGTTTTGTAATCAACGTATCTGGTGATAGATTATGAGAAATCATTGAAGATGGATATAGAGACGCAAAATCATTACATGCTACTGGATAAAAATGACCCCCGACTTGTGCCTCCAATACAGTGGCACCTTGATATTCACTATCCTTTGTTTTACGTAAATCAGGAATTAAATATTTATCCAAACGACATTGCCTTGCAACTAAAGAATAAGCCTTAATACCTTGACCTCGTAAAAACAAAAAACTCATCGGAACATAACAAACATTCGCCATACCCATATTATTTACAATAATATCCAACTTGTCCATCAATTGATTACATAAAATATTGTCTTGTAAACAATATTTTGCAACTATACTTCGATCTGCTGAAGAACCTTTTTGAAGTCTAAAAATATCTTTTGGTGATACATCATCCTTGGCTAATGACCAATGAATGAATACTTTACTTGTTGGTTCTGGGATATCTATTTTTTTTATCTGGATATATTCGTCCGTAACTCTTTCTACTTGAAATTTTGTTTTATTTTCATTTTTATATTTAATCCATCCTGTTTTTAAAGAAATATAATTTCCTTTTTTTATATCAGTTGTTTTTGTATATAAATTTGTATACGATTTTGTATGCTTAATTTTTGTAATTTTACCTCGAATAAATTCAGCCGAAACTGCATCTAATTTATAACTTTCAAAATTAAAATCTCTTTGAATAACTTTTAATAAATCAATCTGTAATCTACCAATCATTGGTAAAATATGCATTTCATTAAATCCTAAAGCAGACGATGATAATTTCTTTTCCACTAATTCACTCTTTTCTCCTTTGAGTCGACCTAATAATGAAAATTTTTCTTCAATTCCAAGTAATTTAGCTCTTTCATACAAATAACGAAAATCAAAACCATAAATGTTATAACCAGTAATGATATCTGGATCTAGTTTGCGAATTAATTTTGTCCAAGCTAATAAAACTTCTTGTTCTGTTTCATAACTTTCTACAATAGCTCCTTCAATATCATCAGTTTTTCCAAGACAAATAATGTGTTTGAATGGTTGTGAATTATCTTTTCCATAAATATAAACTGTTGTACCAATTTGTATGACCTTGTCATCAATTTTTCCATATTCTGGAAATGACATACCATCTCCAGCAGTACATTCAATATCAAATGATGCTTGTTTCAAAGGAGCAACTCCTTCATGTTCTAATGGATGAACATTAATCCAATCTGTTTCAATATCAATCGTTGTATTGGCAGACGTATTTGTTTTATATTTTTCAATGGTTACCCATCCAGCTGGTTGAATTCCAGAAATATGAATAAAACGTAACATTGGATCTAAATTGGCTTCATATGTATTAAATCTTATTGGCGATGTAGTAATTTCAGGAATTGTTTTAATCATTTGCCCATCTTTAAATAATCTTTTTGTTGAATAAAATGCACCAATATTATGAAAATGAATAGCAATGAATTTATCCTGTTCTGTATGAAATCCATTAAAATCCATTCTTTTTTGTAATTGACATCCAACAATATTTTCTTTGTGCTTGTAATAAATTTGTTCTTGAAGAAATTCTTGAAAAATGTCAACATGTCTTTTTTTGAAAAATTTAGGAACTTTGATGAAAAAATAAGGTTTGAAATTTTTTACCTTGACATGAACAGATTCACCATTGGCATTGCAACCAAATAAATGAATAACATAAGATTCATTAATTGTATTATCATCTACCAATCGATTACTTTTTTCATCTCGGCAATACCAATCAATGATTTGAAATTCCATCGATTTTTATTGTTTTAGTAAGTTGTTTTTTATACCCAGTTTTGAGCATACAATAGAGAATTTTTATCTTGATATATATAAATGTGGGAATATTTTCATAATCCTATTATATTTGCTATTGCCATGGGACTTTTTGTTGCTGTATATATGTGGTTTGAAGATTCTCTTACTGATAAAGGAATTGCCAGTAAAACAAAATATATTCGTGCTTTTATAGTAACTGCTGTAGGTGTAAACGTAGTTCAAACTTATGCTAAAAAATCAACTGGAGGAATTAGTAATGGTTATAATTATAATCAATCTTATTCTGTTGGTCAAGCACCTTTTTAATTTTTCAAAACCTTATACACTAATAAATAAACATCTCTATTATCTAATATTTGATCCTCTGAAATTTGAACAACAGATTCATCATCAAATTTAATCCATTCATTATTATATTTTTGATAAGTATGATAATGTCCACTTTCTGCAGAACCTTGATGTAATACTAACCCATCTAATTCATATTTTCTATGTTTTTTATCAACAGATGAATCTACATATTGATCAAGAACAAGAGTTTGTGGATAATAAACATTATCAAATATTTTTCTTGTCCCTTTTGGAGTATATTGAAATCTCTTTAATTGAATAAAAATATATTCAGATAGATATTGTAATGTTTCTTGTTTAGTACAAGAAGATGATTTACAATTTTCATCACTACATTTATAATCTTCTGGTAATCTTTCTTTATGAAAATGTTGATTCAAACATTTTTCAAGTGAATCAGCTGTTATGTCAATACTGATAATAGATGAAGGATTAAAACTAAGAGATGTGTGCCCATTAGGACATTCTACGATGGTTCTCATCTGGAAAAAATAAAGAGAAACTAAATCAGAATATTTATCTTGAAAAAATGCCTTCCAATGTTCAACTGCTTTATCAATAATAGGAGTTAATTTTTTACTTTTTTGTTTTAATTTAATTCTCACAGGATGTTCAACACCGGTATGTATAGAATCTAATAAAAAGGTTAAAAATTCTTGCGCATCATTCTGTCTATAAGGATGATACATTGGATTCATATGCCATAACACCTTAATAATCGATAAAGGCTTTATTTGATGATATTTATCAAACGACCAATAACCTTTTACCAGACGATTAAATTCTTTTACAACAATACTTTCTTTTCTTTGTTCATTAATTTCTTTATCTACTTTTTGAGAAATAAAGTAATTTACTAACAAATCATGATGAAGTAAAATTTGAAAAATAGAATTCATATAACATGTATTACCCATATTTATTAAACCGCATTTACCTGCATTTTGTTTTTTCCAAGATATCATACTTGTTATAGTTTTATAAAAAAATGTTTAATTTATAAATAATAGGAGACTAATCCACGAATAATACTAAACACAATAAAAATCATTACAAAAACCACAATCATATTAATTTTTAATAAAAGATAATTTTTAAAATAATTTTTTATCAGAAACGTAATGTAACTAAACTTAGATTTTACCACTAAATTTATTTTTTATTTTATGAAATTTACAATGATCACATTTACCACATAAATAGCATTCGGATACCATTATTAAGATACATGATCTATAAATTCAATTTTTCTTTTTCGGATTTAGGTAATAAAACATTAATATGTTCTGTTAAATATTTATTTAAATTAATAATAGTAACTTCTGATTTTCCTGTAATTTCTTTAATATCTTTTGGTTTAATTGGCAATTTATAGATAACACTTATAAAATATAAAATTCCAGCTGCTATTGAGAGAGGTTGATGATTATTAATTAAATTTTTTTGTTCTGCTCTCAAAGCAACAACTTTTGCCATTTTCATTGGATGACCGGATATTCGTAATT
>JACCDO010086268.1_pt1 | contig 10686 bp, 14 predicted proteins | sample 7446101 | NCBI WGS metagenome assembly JACCDO01 (sample SAMN15323440, study PRJNA562643) | freshwater metagenome | isolation source: river surface water | place: USA:Blue River Watershed | collected 2017-08-16
ATATCTATTGTATGAAAGTTTATTTTTCGCGGAAAATAAACTAAGTATGTTCCCCAAACATTATAATAAAAAATATTTATTCAATACTTGGAACTAATTTTTTATAACAATGTGCGGGGAAATATTCATATGTATCTTTTTCTGAAAAAGGCATATTTATATAATTCCTTTATATTCAAAAAGAATGAACGTAAATAGAAATGAAAAAAAATGAAAAAATAAAAAATAAGTAAAATAAGATGATAATAAAGGAGTATTTAAATACAATATTTAAGAGAAGATGCTTACCGAAACGTATATAGGATTACCAAATAATTTTATATTTAATAATAAAATAGGTATATTTTCGAATCTTTCATATTTACACTTTGAGGTTGAAGAAAAAGATGATACAATAATAATGAAAATTACAGAAGGAAATAACACGCATAAAATTGATGTAAAACAAAATTTTATGATAAATATTTCGGAAAAATGTAAAAACATTAAAGGAGTAACATTTTTATCAAACTTAAATCTAAAAGTAAATTTAGTAAAAAACAGAAATTATAGAGTGAATGGTGAAAGAAATTATGATTTAAATTATGTTTTTGCGATATATCATCGAGGAATAGATACACGTAACCCTTCTAAAATTAACCGAGACCGTTCTCGAGAAATGCGAAGAAACAAGGTACGTGAAACACGTAGTCGTTCTCGCGGAGAATGTAATCGCGAAATGCGAAGAAATCGTTCTCGCTCATACGAAAGACAGTGTTATGAAAATAATAGTCCAAGACAATATTATGAAAATAATTATCAAAACTATAATTGTCAAAATGATGGTTTAGGAATAATAAATTTTCATAGTAATTATCAAGACAATAATTATCAAAACTATAATTATGAAAATAATAGTCCAAAAACAACAAATTATCAAAATGATGGTTTAAGGATGAATTATGAAAGTAATTATCAAAACAATAATGTAAATGATGGATTTTATGATTCATATAATGTGAGAAGAACTCCAAGAATATTATATGACCCAAATTTTGTAATGTTACCACCAAACCAGTCTCATATTCCAGTAAATAATTCAAATTTATTTAGATAAATTTTGAATATAATTTTTTTACGTTTTATATAAATAAAAATATTTATATAAAAAATTTTCATAAAATAAAATTAAAAAACATTATTATAAATTTGTTCGGCAATACTATGTATTGGTTTTTCGAAATTAATAAATTGTCCATAATGAAAAGCAAGAGTACGTCGTGCTAAAATATAAAATATCGCATCTTTTACAGGTAAATTATTACCAGTTTCGCGTTTATAAATATAAATATACAAAAGTGTTACTAATGCGGCACTTCTTTGTTTTCCCGCAAAACAATGAATTAAAATAGATTTACCAGAAACATATTGATGAAATAATTCTTTAATTAAATTAGGAGCATACATACGGAAATATTCAAATTCAGATTCTTGAAGATTATCATCAACGGGGAAACGGTAATAAGTAATTTCGGGAACATTTGTATGATATAAAGGTAAATCTTTAGTGGCATTTACAATAATGTCGATATTATTATCGGCAATAAAGAAGAAGTTATTAGCATCATCTTTATTACCGAGGAAAATGCGGGGAATAATTTTGGACATTTTTTTTAGAAACTTACCTTAATAAAAATAAGTTAAATTCTTTTATAATCAAAATATGTTAAGAATTATTTTTTTTCTTACGTTTTGGAATTATTTTAGTAGAAATAACTTTAGAATTTTCATAAATAAGAATGTTTTTAATAATAAAAAGAATAAAAGATTCACTAAAAATGACGTATTTATTAGATAAATTCATTTGATGGTCAATGGTAGAAGAAAAGGAGATAAGTTGTGGAATAAGATGTTCAAGTTGAATGGATTTAAAATATTGAGTAAAATGTATTAATAAAAATTTATGTAAAACAGATAAAGAAATATTATTGACAAAAATATCAAGTAATAAATCACGAATTTGAAACATAGTAGAAAAGAAATTATCATTGATAACATTCATCATTAAATTTTTAATTTTAATACATTTTTTAATATAAACGGGAATATAGTAAGTATGAAGCATATGTGGATTTTTAAGACTGGAAAGATAAACGTGTAAAATACCAAAAATATGTTTCATATTATAATATTTTTTATCAGGTGAAAAAGTAAAATTATGTAAATGAGAATATAAAACCATATGTTCAAATAATTTATCAGGTAAAGGGTTTTCAGGAGAAAAGTAATTATGAGAAATAACAGAATGTATATTTTGAATAGAAGGATTTTTAATATAGAATTGAAGAAAACGACTTTTAAATTCGTTACTAATACGGGATAATTCGGATATTTCAACAATAAAACGGGAAGTAGAAGAAGATTTTTCAAAAATGCGTAAAAAGAATTTTTGAATGACGGAATTAGATTTGTCAAAATCGCGAATATAAATAATTTTAGGAATATTAAATATGATATTATTTGATTCGGTAATATATTTAACAAATTCAATATTTTTGTTATTATTAGTGATATCGGTTGTTTTAAAAGTTTTAACGGAAAATTCGATATGAAAAGGAGAAGATTTGTATTGAAAAGAATTTTCATAAATATTATTTTTAAGATGATATGTTAAAGAAGAATGAAATAAAGAAGAAATAAAGGCATAAATTTGAGTACTTTTACCACAACCATCAGGACCGATAATCATAATATTTTGAAGATGTTGTATTGAATTTTTGTTAATAAATTCAGGATTATCAAGAGAAAAAGGTTCTGAAATAGAATGAAGATAAGAGAGTAAATAAGGAGATTGAAAATCAAGTTCATGATAAAAAGGTTTTGTATTTTGAGAAAAGAAAAACATTTTTAAAAATATTTTTAATTACTTATAAATAAAAATATTTCTTTATATTAAAAATTTTAAGCTTTAATATCAATAATATCATTAATACGGTCCATTAATTTTTCGATATATTTTTCATCACATACTTGAATAATATGTTCTTGATTTATTAAAAATTGGTCCATACTATAAAATTCAATATCATTAGCAATAGAATAACTTTGTTCTAAAATTTTAGAAATAACGTGTTTAACATAACCGCCATTATGGTCATCAATCCATAAATCATTTCGACGACATTGATATTTACGACCACCAAGAAAACGAACTAATTGTTGGTCTTTAGGTAATTTTTTAATAAAAATTTGACGGAAAAGTTTAATATCACCATTAATATCAGATTTTTCTAAACAAGCGCGTACAAAATCAATTGTAATATCATCCAATTCAAAAATATCAACAAATTCAAAATTAATCATTTTTTTATTACCACCACTTTCATCAAAACTAATGGCACGAGCGCGAGGAAGAGGTTTAATAGGAAGAATAGGTTCAACTTTTGGAGGTTCTTCAATCTTAAAGAATTTTTCAAACATAGCAATTTTGGGATTACTTTTAGGTAAAGAAGGTACAATTGTTTGACCTGAATTATTTTCAGTAGTATTTGATGGAATAGAAGTAGAATCATTGTCATCATTAATTTCACGGGCAATACGTTTTTCAGTATTTTGTTTTCGATTACGAGTAGGAGGTAAAACAATTTGAACTTTTAATAATTCCCAAAGTTCATTTTGATATTGTTGTGTTTCTTCATTAAGTTTTTCAAGTAATTCCATAAGTTCTTGAATGCGTTTAATTCGTTTTTCATTTTCTAAACGGCGTAATTCTGTTTTGCTTAAAATATGTTCTTCATCACCGGAATTGGCAGAAGTAGTATTTGAAACTTGATTTTCCATTTTTTTTATAATATAGAATATATATTATAAATATATAAAAATATCTTTACATTAAAAAAATTAAGTTAAAAAATGATTAACAAAAGAATGAATATCTTTATTTTTTTCTTTATATAAAACCCAAATATGATAATCAACAATACCATCTTGAACCATTTTTTTAAAAACAGTATCAGCAATTGGTAAAGGATACGCGGTAAGGATTTGTGTAATAACGGAAATGGCACCGGGGTTTCCATTTGAAAGAGTTGCTAATTTTTCAACAATATATTCTTTATCCATTTTTAGAAAGTTATCTATATATAATAAATAATTTTTAAATAAAAAAATATTTGTTAAAAAAATGAATATAAAAGAAAATCGTTATATATTAAAATAAAGAAAGAAATGTTGTGTGAAAGTGAGTATATGGATGATTCAATGAATGAGTCATTATCATTGTTTAAAGAAAATATGATAGATATTATAATAAATGAATCGGAGGAAATAATGTCTATAATAAAAGGTATAAAAGATGAAAAGCAGCGATTAAAGGATATAAAATATGATGGTAAAATATTGTATATGGCACAGCAGCATATGGAGATAATAAGGGAAAATATGAGGGAGCAATTATATGAAATAAGGGATTTAATAAATAATTTAGAAAAGGAAGATATAGTAAAAATGGAAGAAAATTGTGTAAAGAAAAGACGAATGGATAAGGAGAAGGAATATATACATCAAGCGTATAAAATATTTTTACCTTATATATTGGTATGTGCTATATGTTTAAGAATGAATCAAAATAGAAATATTTAAAGAAATAAATTTTTTTTAAAAAATAAATTATTTTTTAAAAAATGGATATAAAGAGAAAATGATAATAAAGAAGAATTAGGATTCGTTTAAAAAGAATAAAAAAAGTGAAAACCAGATTAGAAAAGAAAATATATTTTTGTTAAAAAATATAATAAAAGATGAGTAAAAAAGGATTATGTAAATATTGTCATTTAGAAGGACATTTAATAGATGATTGTCCTACAATTATATGTAAAAATTGTAGAGAAGTAGGACATCCAAATTGGTTATGCCAAAAAAAGAATAATTCAGCACCCAGCAGCCCAAAAAAGAAGAAGGATAATTCGTTATATGGATTTGAATCAACAAATAGTATAAAATCGAATCATTCATCGCAAATGTTACATACGAATCAAAAGAAGAATAGTTATAATGATTTCAAGGGAGATTTTAAGAATAAGAATGTAGTAGAAGAGAAGGAAATAAAAACAGTAATTAATGTACAATATTATAATAAAATAATGAATGCGAAGTGGGGAGATTTAGTGTAAACGACTTATTTTACCATTCCATTTTGATATACCATCGACATAATGAATAATGTTGTGATAACCGAGTTTATCTAATTTATTATATAATTTTTCGGCAGCATTACATTTAGAACTGTAACAATAAACAATAATGGGAACATTTTTATTTTTACCGAGTAATTTTTGTACGTGTGAAAGAGTAATTTTTTTGTTATGTGGGATGTTGATAGCACCATAAATATGTTTTTGTTTAAAATATTTTGAAGGTAAAGCGTCAACGATTTTAACATTTTTAGATTTCATATATTTTTTTACGTGATGTTGATGGATATCACATAAAATTTTGTGGGTAAAAAGTTTAGGAATCCACATTTTTTTAGAATTATTGAAATAAAGGAAATGGAAATGTCTGCTATAAATGCGGTTTTTGGAAGGTTCTTTATAAAGTTGTGGACAAGATAAATAGAAAGTAGCATTACCATTTGAATCGGAAGTAGTAACACCACTATTTTTAAGAGTATTATAAGCAACGTTTCTTGCTAAAATAGGTTTTCTAAAATCGCGAGTTTCAGAAGCGAAATAGAAAATAGTTTTGTTAGGGGAAAGGTTTTGAAGATGAATTTTGTAACCTTTTTTGTTGGAATAATGTTTTGTGGATTTGGGTAAATTTTTACGCACAAAATCTTTTAAAACGGCGCTATAAATATTTTTTTTATAAGGTTTTGTAGAACAAGTAGCACAAGGTTTCATTTTAAAAAGTATCTTTAATCTATATTATAAACATATATAATATAAATTTTATTTAAAGAATAAATTATTTGTTAAAGAATAAAAGATTTCTTAAAGAAATTTCCAAATTTCATTTTCTTTAGGAGTAGAAACATCACAAGATTTAACTTTAAGATATCTTTTATTAAAACCTGCTTTAAAACAGTCATTACCTGCCATACAATCAGGAACACCGGTAGTAACAATTTGTCCTTCAGTATCACCCATAACAAGACATTTTTGATTAGGAGTTCCCATAGAATCTTGAAGAATCATACGATTATATTTATCAAGTTTAAGTTTAATAGATGCGTTGTCATTACAAGTGGTTAAATAAACTTTTTCGGCATCACCAACGGCGGGATTAAAAGCGACACAACTTTGGTCATATTCGCTAATTAATTGGTTATTTGAACTAAGTGTCCAAGTTTGATAAGTAGCAAAGGGGTCATAAGAATCCATAAAGGAAAGAGAAGTTTTAGGGTCATTTCCGGAAGTACGAGTAACAACACGATTTGGAGAACCATAATTTTTATTTGTACCGTCATATGAGGTTGCTTTATTTACTAAAGCACCGCGAGAAATAAAAGTACCACCACTTTGCCCCATAGGACCCATAGGACCGATAGGACCTTTAAACATATTTTTATTAGCATTAACATATTCACTGATGCTGTTGGGGACGAGTGAATTAAATATGTCATTTACTTGATTTTTTTGGGTATCACTTAAAACGGTGGCATCAAATTTTTGTTTATCAATATTTGTATTATAATCTTCATAACTTTCTAAAATAATGGATGCTTGGGAACGATGTTTGTGGATTTGGTAACCAAGATAGATAACACAAAGTAAAAGAATAATACCTAAAAACTCTTTTAATTGACAAATAGTTAATTTCATATTTATAAAAAAAGAAAGAATACTACTTTAATAAATAATTTTTTTTATGAAAATTTTTTATTATTTTTTAAGTTAAAAAAATAATAAAAGAAGTGTTATTTTATATAAAAATAACAAAATTAGAATACTAAAGTACTTAAGTCAATCGTCAAGTGAGGATTTGATATAATATATTTTAAATTATTTGAATTAGGTATAATATTATTAGGATATTCTTGAGGTTTGTTTAAAGGGTGGAAAAAGAAATCAAAATCAATTGGGTTTATTCTTTTACTATTTAAACATTTACCATAAAAATGTGTTCCATCATAAAAATTATGGGTACTATTTATATCAAATACTATTGGATAATGTCCAAGTAATTTAAAAAAATCAGAATCATTGGGCATTGTTCTTCGAATATCATTAGAAATTTGTTGATAAGAAATTTTTGTAGGGTCAAATAAGAAGAGACTAATTACAAAAGTAGAATTATTCATAATTTCCAATGAAAAGTCAATATCACGTAACATTTGATAGAACATATTTGTTGAGTTTTGTATTGGAACAGAACAAAAAGTTGTTCTTGCTACCGCAGTACCATTATCATATATCATACAAATTCCAAGTTTAAAATTTTTTAATCTTTGGATAAGTTCTTCTTTTCGAATATTATCTATCATACTATTATGTATGGTATTTTTATCGGGAATGACAAATGATGGGGGTATTTGATGTTGAGTATTTGGTGTTGTGCCATAAGAACTAGTATTTAAATTTGATAAACCGAAACCTCCGAAAGAAGGAGTGTTTAATGTGAAACTTAAATTAGAATTCATTTTTTTAATATAACGTAAGTAAGATTTGCTAACTTAGAAATATGTATATAAGATAATACTTTTGAGAGAAAAAGTGTGTGAATATTTAAAAAAAATCATTTTTTTTAACAAAAAATAAAATGATTTACGTATAATGAAAATTAAAAGGGTTTTATTTCAATAGTAGGTTGATAAATAGTACTATAAACAGTAAATAATGGATTTGTTTTAGGATAGTTGTTATAACTATCGCGAATGATTTGTTTATAAATTTGTTTTTGGTGATAAATAACGGCAAGTTGGGGATGATTTATAAGAAAAGGAGAATTATAAACGTTTTGATTAGGAAACATAATGAAATACTATAATAAAATGAGAAAAGAATCAATATTTAAGTAATAAAATTTTTGCTAAATGTTTATTTTGAAGAACTATATCGGAAGAAATGTTTTTAAGGTCAATATTTGAAATATATTTTTGTATTTTTTTGCGGATACCATTGGATATATAAATGGAGTTATTACGAATCATATGTTGAAAATTTTCGCATATAATTTGTCCATCACTATTGGAATAAAAAATTTTGTGAATACGAAAACGAGATTTATGAAGTTGTTGAATACAATGGAAACAAGGGCGAGACATACCTAATAAACCGGTTTGACTTACACGTATAACAATAAGATGAAGAAGAGTATTATTTTTAATGCTTTTATTTGATTCTGCTTTTTTCAAAGCGTTAATTTCGGCGTGAATACTACAACGAGTACTTTTCCCACAACAAGTTTTATTGGAAAGAAAGGAATGAAGAAGATTATGACCAGTAGAAATAAGAGAATTATTGCGTATTAAACAAGCAACGTGTGTAAAAGAAGGGTCTTGAACCATCATACCAATTTTTCGTAAAGATTCAATAATAGAATCTAAATTTTGAATATATTTCATATTATATTCTTAAAAAAATGAATCAAAATTTTTTTAATTTATTAAAATTTCTTTACATTCAAAAAATAAAATTATATATTTAAAAATAGTTAGTTTATAATAAAGGAAAATAGAGAATATAGAAAAAATGAGTGTAGAAATAAAAGAAGTAAATATAGATTTAGAAAAACCACTTTTAACATATAAAAGTGCTTCATTGATTTTTTATAATAATGAAAAAAGTTATTTATTATGTAAAGAAAAGCGTGATAATAAATTATTATATCATCCAATTGGTGGGAAATATGAAACGAAAGACTCAAATATTGGGGAAACAGCAATTCGTGAATTTGTTGAAGAAACAATGATTTATAAAATTGCGGAATTTCAAAATTTATTACCGAAAAATAAATATCAAGTACATATATCACCAGAAAGACAAATGGATTATTTAATAAAAGATAGTATAGAATATTTGTATGAAAAAATATTTAATGAAGAAAGTATTGAATATAGGGATTATATAGTAAATCAATATATGAATTATGTACATCGTTTTTATATATTGTGCGTGGATAAAATGGATGAGAAAATAAGAAATATAATAATAAATTTGGATAAATATTATGAAGAAATGAAATGTGGTAAAATAGAAAAATTGGAATGGAATAATGAGTTTATAGAAAAGGATAAGTTAAATGTGGAGGAATATTCGAGATTAAGTATATATTTACATATATGTTTATATAAAAAGAAGAATAAAAAGAGTAAAAAAGAATATGTAAAGGAAAAAGTAGATAAAGAAAATATATAAAATGGAATTTTTAAATAAAATATTTCAAAAGAATCTTTTAAAAAATAAGAATAATGTAAAAAAAGAGATGAAAGAAAATATAAATAAAGAAAGAAAAGAGGAAATAGAAAAGATAAAAAATGTGTTAATATTACATTTGTTTGATAAAAGTAGATTTTTTAACAAATATTTATATCCATTTTTTTATAAATATAATTTACAAAATCATATAGATAAAAAATATTATGATAAAATTGAATTAAATCATACATATAATCAAAATATGATAAATATAAAGAAATCAAGACATTGTATTAATACACGTCGTGAAACATCATTTGTATATGATGAAATATTAATGAAAAGTATGAAGAATATTCAGTATATAGAAAGTTTAAAAATGATAGATTTAAAAAGGAAAATAAGGAGTGATAGACGAGAAACTTTTTTTTTATATACGGAAAACAGAAAAAAATATTTTTGTAAAAAAATGATATATCGACGAAGACAATCATTATTATATGACCAAACAGTAATTGAATATGATATTCACGATAATATAATGGAAATATTCATTCAAACACGATTATATGAATATAGTAATAAAAAGATACAAAGTTTAACAATAGTACCGGAAATAAATCATTTTATAAATTGTATTGAGGATAATATTGATATGGATGAAGAGAATCAAATAGTTCATAGTAATGGATATATGTATGTATTTATGGAGAAGATGGAAGGAATAACATTGGATATGATGATATATAAGATGTTTTATATACCTTTTTTGGAAAGTAAAAAAATAAGACATAATATAAAAATATTTTATTATACAATGATACATATATGTGTATTGTTGGAGGAATTACAGCGAAAATTAAATTTTGTACATGGAGATTTAAAAGGGAGTAATATAATAGTAAATTATATAAATGAAGAGTTGAATATACATATAATAGATTTTGAATTTTCGTATATAAAAGAGAATGAAAATTCATTTTATTCACACGATATATTTTTATTTGATGATAATTATAAAACAATGGTAAAAAATAGTGAATATCATATAGATTTAGTAAAATTATATACATCACAATATCGTTTTTGTAGTGATTTAATGTATTTATTATTGGCATTAAATCGAGAAAATGATATATTTAAAGAAATATATAAAGATTTTTTTGAAATAAATGGAGTAAATATGTATGATATATTATTAAAAAATGTATTACCTTATGAAGCATTTGTATTTTCGAAAAATTTTGAATTATTATATGAAATATGTTATACAAATAATGTAATATTTGTTGATTTTATTGAAAGATTTAGACCTTGTAATGCCGTTAAAATATTCAATAAATATATTTAA
>JACCDO011467073.1_pt1 | contig 10685 bp, 7 predicted proteins | sample 7446101 | NCBI WGS metagenome assembly JACCDO01 (sample SAMN15323440, study PRJNA562643) | freshwater metagenome | isolation source: river surface water | place: USA:Blue River Watershed | collected 2017-08-16
AGATACAACAGATACAACAGATACAACAGATACAACAGATACAACAGATACAACAGATACAACAGATACAACAGGATCATCTGATAAAACAGGATCATATGGGAGAGAACCAGTAACAGGAGCAGTAACTTCAATAGTATCAGTAGATGAAAAATCTACTGTATCTGATATAAAAACAAAATTTAATAAATATACATCTAAAGATAGATATGATAATAATAATTTTAGAGAATTACAAAAATTAATTATAATTAAAACTGGTGATTCAACTTCTTTAACAAATTTAAAAAGAAAAATAGATGAATTTATTAAAAATAAGTCACAGTTACGGAATTTAGAATTTGAAAAGGTTAATACAAAAGTATTATTTGATAGAGATGCAAAAAGAGAATTAAAAGATGCACAACAAAAAATAGTTGATGCTAATAAACAAAAACCACAATACAAAGAATTAGATAAAAAAATACAACAAAATGAAAAAGTAATAAATGACTTATTTAAAGATTATGATAAATTATTATCAGCAAAAGCACAACTAGTTGATATGTCTACTCGTGTTATTGATCCAACACGTATTATTGATCCAAATTATGGTATTAATCCAGATGTTACTAAGAGATTTTCTGCATCATCAGAACTAGCAAAATCATTAAATATTATAATTAATGAAGACATTGAATATAAAAGATTACATGATTTAAATGCATTGGGACCAGAGATTGATTGCAATCCAAAAGAAAGAGCAGAAACAAACGCTTTTAAACCTTCAAGAGAACCAATAACAAATTTCTTAAAATTTCCTGCATTAAACATTTTTGATTCAAATGTAAAATCATATGAACAAAGATTAGAAATATTAAATGATTTTAAAAATTTTGTAGTTGATAAATTATTATCATCTAAAATATTTATTAAATATAAAAATAAATGTTATCATATATTTTATTATTATTTATACTATAAAAACAATATTGAAATAAACGATTTAATAAATACAAAAATTAAAATGGGACATCCCTTAGGTATGGGAGATTATGATAATTTAATTAAATTATTTATAAATATTTATATTGATAAATCTAAAAGTATAATTAGTTATAAAAAATATGAAGATAAAATAATAAATAATTTTGTAAGACCGTTTTATCAAAATTTAAAAAATAGATTTTCAAATATCCCAGATATTTTAACAGATGTATCAATCCCAATACCTACTATTGAATATGATTTGATAAAAGATATACCAGAAACTTCAGCAGCACCAAAAGAACCATCAACAGTACCAACTCTAGTATCATCATCAATAGTATCAGATGAAGAATCATTTGATGAAATACAACAATCTTTTGATACTGAATTAAACAAATTATCATTATTTACAGATTCTATAATAAATAAGGAGTATACTAATATAGATAAAATAGATAAAAACACCGCAGAAGAAATTTTGGTAGAAATAACTTTTTTAAATGAACGTATAGAAAAAAAAATAAATAAAGAAAAAGAGTTAAAAAAACCAGAAGACATTAAAAATACTGAATTACTTAAAAATATTCGTATGTTAAATATTGTGATAAATTCTATACAAAAATTAATAAACTTATTTGCAGTCGAAATGAAATTAAATAAAAAAGGTATGATTGAACAACTAGATGATTTTGTCTATTCTTTAGAAAAAAATATTAAACTTATAGAGAATACACAATTAAAAGAAATAGTAGAAAAAATAAAACAAAAGACGGAAGACACAATAGTAATATATACACAATCGGCATCATCTTCAGGTAATGGATCATCAACAAGACCAAAAATACATTTGACAAAATCAACAAAATTACCTTTACATAATGGATCATTAACATCAGGTAATGGATCAATAAAAAAATCAACAACATCACCAACAGCAAACGCAAACTTAGCAACACCAGTAGTATCAAAAGAAAAAGCTCTCAAGAGAGAAAGTTCAAAAACTCCTTCCGGTAATGGATCATCATCAGCAACTAATGGATCAGTAACACCCGTTAATGGATCATCAAAAAAACCAACAACATCGTCTTCAGGTAATTCACAAGCAGGTAATGGATCATCACCATCAGGTAATAAATCATCAAAAAAACTACCACTCTTAGCAAAACCTTCAGGTAATGGATCATCGCCAGTAGGTAATGGATCAGCAAAAAAACCACCACCATCATCAGCAGCATTAGTAATGTTCAACACAAAAGGAGTAAAAAAATTACGAGCACAACAAGCACAACTTAATCCTCTTGATATTGATCTTAATTAATAATACAAATTCTGATTAAAATAATTAATATCTAATCTATAAAGATCAGTAGTAAAAAATAGTAAAAAGAGTAACAAAGAACAATCCAAATCTAAATTAAAACATTAAATTTTAATCGAATATATTTACTTTTTTAAATTTTAATATAAAGACTTTTCAATACAAAATAATTATAATATTTGTTAAGTGTTTTATGTCTGTCAAAGTAAAAACCAAAAATAAAATTGTTCAGGACCAAAGATTAACTTTAGATGCAATTCATCTAAAACAAATCAAAAAATTCCAAACAATGCAAAAATCAATCCCTCAAAAGAGAAAAGAGATTTCAAAATTGGAAGATCAAATAAAGAAAATTCAAAAAGAAGCTGATATGAAAAAAAGTGATTTTTTTGAACATTTCGAATTAATGGATCAAAGACGAATTTTAGAAATGAAAATTCAAAGTTTAGAAAAAGAAATAAAAGATATCGAAAGTAATCGCATGGAAGAAGAATATTTATTAGATGTTGGTCATATTATGACACAATATTATATAAATCGCGACAATCATCAAAGTGATGGTGTATCAAACAATCCAAACATCCCCCAAATAAAAAAACCAAATAAAAAAAACAAAGATGTATTTGATTTATTTGAAAATTATAAAATTAACGAAACCCAAAATCAAGATAATATGGATAATATGGAAAATATAAATCAAGAAAATCAAAATCAATCATCAACTCAATCTCATAATCAGATGCAGTCTGAAATGGATAAATTTTTTAGACGTGAAAGAATGTCAAAGTTAGATATTTATAATCATGTTATGAAAAAAGTAGATGAGGAATTTGTCCCAGAAGACTTATTTGAAACATCTGAAAATGATGAATGTCCATTTTGTGAGACTGATCGTGAATTATATCAAAATGAAGGTAAATTAGTTTGTCCTAAATGTTTCTATGTTGACTTTATTCTGATTGATTCAGATAAACCATCATATCGTGACACTCCAAAAGAAATGACAAATTTTGCTTATAAACGGCGCAATCATTTTATTGAGGTTCTTTCACAATATCAAGGTCGTGAAACAACTGAAATTCCTGAAGAAGTTTATCTTGAAATTTTAAGAGAACTAAAGAAAAATAGAATAACGAAAGTATCTGATTTAACGAATGTTAAATTAAGATCAATCTTAAAGAAAATCGAACAAAATCGCTATTATGAACATATTCCATTCATTATTTATCAATTAACTGGTTTGAAACCACCTCCAATTACAAGTAAGGTACGCAAACGTTTAATTGAAATGTTTAATGATATTCAAATCCCATTCGCTAAATATTGTCCTACTGAACGTCGAAACTTTTTATCATATTCATATATATTATATAAATTTTTCGAATTACTGGAACTAGATGAGCATTTACCTTATTTAAATTTATTAAAAAGTCGAGACAAATTACACCAACAGGATGTAATTTGGGAAAAAATCTGTGAAGATCTTAGATGGGAATATATACCATCTGTCTAATTTTAATTATTTTTATCTTTTGAAATTTCATTTGTTAAATTTCCATTTATTTTCATATCAATATGATATCCAAATGTATTCATATTAGGATTAATTAATTTATTTATGAACATATCACTAATTATTAATTTAAAATTAATAATGTCATCTTTTTTTAAATTAAAATTTTTAAATTTATATAACCGATTAAGATTCATTTCTTTAAATATATCTGAAAAAGGTAATGAATCATATTTAATACGAACCATAATAGTTTCCTTATCTGCATTTTTTTTAAAATGACACATGTTTTTGTCAAAATTATTATAACCAATAAAATGTGAATATAATGATTCTATTTTACAATCTAATTTAGTTAAAATCTCTTTTAATTTGGAATCTGGTTTAAAAACAGCCTTTAAATGTTTTTGCCCTTTAATAATTTTTAAATCTGAAACTTTTACTTTTGATATGATACAAAATCTAGATAATGGTGAGGTGAATTTGTAATAATCTCCAATATTTGCTTGTAATGGAAATAAATAATATTTTGGATTATAAACAATTGATTTGAGTTCAATATTTGACATTTCTGGATATGATGAATTCATATTAGAAATAATATTTGTGTTATTATCATTTTCTCCATCAATATAATATTTTAAATTATCAAATGTTATTAAATCAAACTGTTCTAGGTCTAAATATTTACAATTAGATTCCTCTTCTAGATATGTTTTAAATTCAGATGGTGTTGTATTTACTATCATATTTTGTTCAATATGAATTGATTTAGTCATAATTTTATGTTCTTGACTATTTATCGGAAAATACCCGCGAAGAAGGTTTTCTAGGGCATCATTACAAATATGACTTGACTTTTTTTTTGAATCATAATTATTTAGATCTTTAATTAAATTTTTAACTTCATTTAAAAGAAGATGTTCATTCATGGTTTGTTTTTGTGTAATAAGACTTTTTTGGTATTCCATATTATCTAATTTGAACCCTTTAATATAGGCTTTAACAATTCGATAACTTCTAATAACAGCTTTCCGATTAATAGTAAATAAACCAGTTAGCATTGCTTTATAAGCATCAAAAGTCATTTGTAACTTATCCCAATTAAGAATCATCATCTGTGAATACGATAAATCAAAATCACTAATAATTTTTTGAGGAGTTCCTGCAATTTTAATTAGTTGAATGTTAATTTTATAATCAACTGGGTAAATATTAATAATTGATTTATTATATGTCATATGTATTTTATTTTTGCATATATGATTAAAATAATTAATTAGTTCTTTGGCTATATTTTCAAAATCATTGAAAATATAAATATCAATATCAGTATAATATGAAATAATACCAATTAATAAATTAACAATAAATCCTCCTGCAATAACAAATTTTGATGGATTAAAAGGAAAATCTTGAGTGATTAAACCTTGCGAGTAATCAATAAGTCTTTTTTGAATTGTTTCAATGTTAAAAGTTGGATTGGATGGGTTTTTAGAATAGTTTAATTCATATTTAAGTTTTACTAAATTATTTAGTTCTGCTGGAGGATAATTTAATTTATTTAATTCATTCAAATCATATAAATTGAAAGATGAATTATATTTTTTACTCTCTTCTAGGATGTTAATAATCATATCATAATATTTAATTTTATCATCCGTATTAATTTTAGATAAAATTTGTAACATACTATTACCTAGAGTTTCACTTGAAAAACTTTTTAATTTTTGTAATTCTAGATAGAATCTATCTATATTATCACCAAAAGATGATAATGATAAATAATCATTAATAAAATTTAAGCAAGAATTATTTTCCCATGGTTTATTTATATTCATATTGACATTCATATTAAAATGTTTATTAATAAGGTTATCAAATTTTGTTTTATTTTTAAAATTGTTAGTCATCATGAGGTTCTAGATTTATCTTGATTTATCTTGATTTATTTTGATTTAGTTATTTTTTTATTAAATTCAATTTTTAATTAAAGAAAGTATATTTAGTTTCTGAAGATGGTATAATCGTTGATTTTTTTGGTGGATCAAAACTAATATCATCATCTAATAAATTAATTTCTTCATCAAAATTTAAATTTGAACCATATAAACTACGTTCATTTATTTCAACTGGTGTTATTGAAGGTAGAGATTCTTGTTTTTCAACCATTATTTCTGAATTTTTTATTTCTTGTTTACTTTTTTTGTTAACTTCACTGTCCATTATAACATTTTTAGTTTCCTTTTCTCTTTCAATACGTTCATTTTCTTCTCTAGTTAGTCTTTCTTTTTCTATTTTTTCTCTTTCAACACGTTCATTTTCTTCTCTGACTTGTTTTTCTTTTTCTATTCTTTCTCTTTCAACACGTTCATTTTCTTCTCTGACTTGTTTTTCTTTTTCTAGTCTTTCTATTTCAAAACGTTCATTTTCTTCTCTAGCCAGTCTTTCCTTTTCTATTCTTTCTCTCTCAATACGTTCATTCTCTTCTCTTTCTAATCTTACTTTTTCTTCCATTTCAAGTCTTTCTTGTTCTGCTTTTTGTAATCTTTCTTGTTCTTCTTGTTCTTCTTCCTCTTTTTCTTGTCTTTTAACCATATTATCAATGTCATCTAATGATAATTCAGGCATTAATTCAAATATTTCATTTTCATTATCATTAATTGTTTGTTCAGTTGTTTGTTCAACTATTTTTTCAGGAATTTGCTTTATTTCTTCTTCAATTAATTTTTTAATAGATGATTCTGAATTATTTTTATTACTAGTATAGTTAGCAATTTCTTTTTTGACAATTTCTCTTAAATTATTTTGATAATTTTGGCTTAAACCTTTCATTGATTCTTTCTTTTCTTCTTCATCATATTGTTCTTGATTAAAAGCATCTTGTAGATAGGTTTTAAGAATATTACGAACTGGTAATAATTGACGAATAGTTTCACCAATCGATGTTGCAATAATAGTTTCACATTGGGGTATATTCTTTTGTCTTTCAATTGCACTTATTTCAGGACCATCATAGAAGAAAAATGGATTTTTATAAAATTCTCGACCAGCATTAATATAACATTTATGAATGAAATGTTCTGGTTTAGGGATATCAATTTGAGTTTGCTTTTTAACATTATCTCCTCTAATTGATTGAAGAATTTGAGTATGACTCATAAAAACAGCAGTAATTAATTCTTTGATAAAATCACAACCTGATTCCTCTTGAATTCTTTTATACTCTTGTTCAATCATATCTTGACTCCATAAACGTATTTGCGATAAGAATTCTTGAAATTCTGATAATACTTCATTGAAACGTTTTTCAGCAATACATTTTTTCTTTGATTCATCATATAAAAATTTAAGTCCGGAACAAATTGACGATTTAAGAATATTGACTAATTGAAGACTATATTCTTGTTTTGCATCTGTTAAAATTGCTAATTTTGCTTCTTCCATTATTTATTTATTATTTATTGTTGAATATTTAGATAAAAAATAATATTAGAAAACGCAATTATTAATATATATTAATTAAAAATTTTTGTATGAGTCTCGTAAGATATACTAACAAAACCCCTAAAATTTGGTATGCATCAGGTGTTATTATTTTTAATCATGATCTAACCAAAACAATTATTGTTAAAACTCCTAAGGGTAATATTGGATTTCCAAAAGGTGGAAAAGAATTAGGTGAACGTTTGCATCAAACTGCACATCGAGAAGTTTTAGAAGAAACTGGATTATCTGTGAAACAATATAATCATGATAATATGTTAGTAGGTGAGAAAAAGGGTAATCCTGATAAAGGTAATAATAATGAAAAAAATAATAATGAAAATAATAATGAAAAAAATAATGAAAATGATAAGAAAAGACAATTGAATGAAATAATGAAATTACTTAATCCATCTTAATAAATTATATTTTATTTATAATTGTAATCTATTTAAGACCCCTTTTTATTTATATATAAAATAATAATAATGGAACCTTTTGTTAAAAACAATGATAAATTAATGTTTTATAAATATTTGGACAAAGCTACAGTATATTTTGAATATGGATCAGGTGGATCTACTTATCAAGCATCGCTTAGAAATAATATTAATAAAATATTTTCAGTTGAAAGTGACTTAGAATGGCATAATAAATTAAAGGAAAAGATTATAAATAAGTCACATATTAATTTTATTTATAATGATATGGATACTAAACCAAATACATGGGGTCATCCAGGAGTAAATAGTAATAAATCACAATGGATAAACTATAGTGATCAAATTACATTATTAGATAAAAAGGTACAAAATGAAATTGATTTGATTATGATTGATGGCAGATTTAGAGTTGCATGCTGTTTAAAATCTTTTAATGTTATTAATGATAATTGTCTTATTATATTTGATGATTTTTTAAATAGACCACATTATCATGCTATATTACCATATTTTGATATTATTGATAAAACTGAAGATAATATGATGGTTGTATTAAAGAAGAAACAATCACAAGATATACAAATACCAAAAGAAATCATAAAAAAATATGAATTAATTAAAGATTAATACTTAATATTTTCGATTTTTAATGAATATAATTGATACCTTCTTTATGTAAAAAATAAGGTAATGTATATAATATTAAGAAGAGAGTCATATATTGATTGACATCTTTAATTGATGTATAATATAATCCAAATAGGACAGTTAAGACGATCATAATTGCATCAGCAAGTAATATTTTCCATCCTGAAGCACTATATTTTTTGAATAAATCAAATATAGCATTATGACCTTTAGGTAATGGATTAATAACTAATGCGTATAATAGATAGTCATGAACGACTTGTATTGCGACGATTAAAACTAAAAATTTAGTTAAGGACCATTTCCATTCCATTTTTGTATAAATGTATCTTGCGAGTAAAACACCTAAAACCATAATTGATACATCACATAATATTGCACTTAATCCGTAGGTTGTCCACCATTGACTTACTGGCTTTCCAAAATATACTGGAAAATAACGGATCATTACTAGAAAAATGAATTCAACCGTTAAAGCACCCATAAAAATGGGAAATATTGTTTTTATATCATAATAATCACTGAATTGTTGTGTCATTTTGAACTTTAATTAACAGAAACAAAAAAATATATATCTAGAATAATAAACAACCAAATTAAAACAATAATGGATTCTAATTCTTTAATCTTTATACTTTTATTTATTATAATAGGTATGTTAACATTCCTTTATTATGATAATATTAATAGAGAATCTCAAAATAAAACAAGTAATAGTGTTTCCAATAATAGTAATCCAGTTGAAGTCATAGAATATAATCCCTATATCTATTATAATCCTTACTATTACGATGGTTATCCGTGGTGGTGGTATGGTAGTAGTGGTGGTGGAAATTATTATAGTGGTAGAAGAATTTATTATGGTGGACACAGAGATGGATATTCTGGACATAGAGGACATAGAATTTACACTGGTCACGGTGGTCGTGGAGGTGGTGGAGGTGGAAGATCACATTAAATTACTAAATTAAAACACACCTAGATAATTAAGACTATTCAAATCTTCTATTTTATTAATAGTTTCTTCGGTCATTTCTATGAGTCCTTCATGCCAAATAGGATGAATATTTAGATATAATTTATCTTTTAATGAAGAAATGTCTTCATTTTCCTTTTCTTTATTTTGTGTAATTTTACGAAGAACTTCATATGGATTTGGAAATCCTATATTACGTAGAATAGTTTGTAATCCTTCTGAAATAACATATGGATTTTGTTCTAGTTCATCGAACATTTTTTTATGATTTGGTTTAATACTATTAAGCCCTCTGATGAGTGATTTAATAACAATTAAAGAATAGCCAAAAGGCATCGGTAAATTACGAAGAATTGTCGAATCTGTCAAATCTCGTTGTAATCGCGATTTAGTCAAACGTCTACCAAAGAATTCGAACATATTGATAGCAATGTCTGCATTACCTTCTGCATTTTCGAAATTAATTGGATTTACTTTTTGTGGCATCGCTGATGAACCAATTTGACCTTTTTCGACAGATTGCGTAAATATACCATTTGATATCATAAGCCAAATATCTTGACAAAAATCTGAAAGAATACAATTGATATTTTTATAAGCATCAAAAATAGGAGACCAATATGTATATGGTAGATTCTGTGTTACATATTTAATTCTTTTCAATTGATATTCATCTGATATATGTTTATCAAATTTAACATGCCAATCTATTTCAGGATCAACATAATAATGAGCATTTAAATGTCCAACAGCTCCTCCAAATTTAGTTGGAATACCCTCTCCTTCGATGGTTAATTTCTTAAGGATATTAAGATGATATTTAAGTGCTTCTAGAACTACTTTGAATTGATTACCTAGAGTTGTAGGGATTGCAGGCTGTCCATGTGTTCTAGCTAACATAGGTAAATCATTATATTCTATAACATTATTGGAGATGATTTGGATTAATTGATCATAATTTTTACAAAGAACATCATTAAAACTTTTTAATTGTAATGATAAAGCTGGTGTGTTAATATCTTGGGATGTTAAACCATAATGAACCATTTCGATTGTTTTATTTGGAACTTTATTTTTTTCTAGTATCTGTCGTAAAAAATATTCAACGGCTTTGACGTCATGTTTAGTTGTTTTTTCAATCTCTTTAATATCATTTATATAACTATTTGGATCGACTTTTAATAAATTATTTAATTCAGTTATGACTTCTTGAGTGAGAGGACAATTTTTAATTCTTACTATTTCTAGGAAGTATTTTATTTCTACTTCCAGTCGTAATTTCATAAAATTAACTTCACCAGCATTATTAAGTTCTTTTAATATCTCTGAATA
>JACCDO011884799.1_pt1 | contig 10685 bp, 10 predicted proteins | sample 7446101 | NCBI WGS metagenome assembly JACCDO01 (sample SAMN15323440, study PRJNA562643) | freshwater metagenome | isolation source: river surface water | place: USA:Blue River Watershed | collected 2017-08-16
ATATCTATTCATGATACTATAGGCAACTTTCCCCGTGTTTCTATTATATCCCCAACATGGTCCGCTCAAGATTTAATTCAGGTATTAGGTAGAATTCACAGAGCTATGGGAAAAACAGATTGTGTTCAACATATTATTTTCTGTAAAGGAACAATTGAAGAATCAGTAGGAAGTGTAATTAAAAACAAAATTAATAATATTCGTATATTTAATGATGGTAATAAACAAATTAAAAAAGATAATATGGAGGTTATATTAAATCAAGAAATTAATAAAAAACAAAAAAAATTAGATACAGATAATTATATTTACAAAACTAATGATATTGATGCAATTCAAGATAGATTAGAAAATTTAGAAAAAGACATGGGTAAATTAAGAAAAGAACTGGAAAAATATAAAGTTGGAACAAATGAACATTCAGAGTGTAAATTTAGATTAGACAAAGTTAATAAAGAATTAGATTTTAATCTTAAAAGTCTTGACAAAATGATACAACAAAATTTTTCTTAAAAATATTATTTAACAAATTGTAAATATATTATATATATGCTTACCATTATAAAAAGTAATATTAGAAAGTTAGTAAGATTTAATAATAAAAATTATAAAGAAGAATATATGAATATACCTGCAATTTATCTATTTGGAATACCGCTATTTTTTGGTTTAAGTTTATCTACAAACAAATTTCTAAATAACCAAATTAGTTGTAATGACAAATCATCTGGTAATAATTATCGTGACACAATATTTTGGAGTCCGCAATAAGTAAATAAGTAAAACAAATATAAAAATTAATTAAAAAATTATTTAATTTCCAAAAGACAACTTGGATTATTATTTTCCAATTTTTCGTAATTTCTTTTAACTTTATCTCTATTATTATATAATTTATTTTTTACCTCATTATTCATCATCTCCTTAAAATCATTTTTCTTTTTAAGTTCTTGTACTGATAAATATTTATCATCAACTTCATCAAACAAATAGTCATAGTATTTTTTAAATGTGGTGTTAAATTCAGATCTAAATACTTTATCATTTTCAAATTTTTTTTCAAATTCTTCGTCATCAATGTTAAAATATAATTTTCTCACATGTTCTAAAACTTGGAATAAAATAAATTCCTCATTTTGTGATAAATTCCATCCTTTTCCATCATTTATCATAAATTTACCTCTGTTGAAATCTGACATATAAATATTTTGATTTTCAGGAATATTAGTATTGAAATGTACTAAATCAATTAATTTATTAAAACAATGTTTACCATTATTTTTAGTATCAGTCATTATTTTTAATACATCTTTTCTATTTATTTTTTCATAAGTTTCCTTGCCAAATGGATTTACTATGTTGTTAATTATAATTTGTGTATTATTATTATTAGTAGTTATATTTTGTGTATTGCCAATATTTTTTTTAACAATTCCTTCTATTTTTTTGTTTAATTCTTCGTTTTTTCTAATTAACTCTTCATTATTTTTATTCAATTCTTCATACATAGTATATAAATTATTTATTTTTTCTTTTTCTATAAGATTGTTTAATATATTTTCTTTTTTTTCAACTTCTAATTTTTTTACTTTACAACTATCTTCTAAATGTCTTTTAAGTGTGTATATACTATAAAAATTTTTATAACAATAATTACAACTATAAATATTATCTTTTTTTTCATTTTCTTTTTTCTCTTCTAAAATTATGCTTTTTTCATTATTTTTTTGCAAATTTATGCTTTTTTCTGCAAATTCTTGCAAATTTTTGCAACTTTTTGCAAATTCTTGCAAATTTTTTTCATTATTTACCTCATTTGGTTTACATGGTTTCTTTTTATTTTCTGTATGATTTATAAACGATGATTTTTTTGTAAATTCTTTTGAACATATGGGGCAAACATGTATTACCATTATTTTTCTATATTATTATAATTATATATTTATTTTTTAAATTGAAAAAATATGCTTTTTATATAAAATTATGCTTTGAAAAAAGCATAATTATGCTTTTTTTAATGAAAATATGCTTTTTTAAGAGCATAATTATGCTTTTTGTTTGGAGGAAAAATTTGAGAGAGAGAAAAAACAGGTAAAAAATTTTTTTTTTAATTTTTTTTTTATTTTTTTCAAATAAAAAATTTATAAATTTTTATTAAATTTTATTAAATAAATTCCTTAGCATGATAATACTTAGGAAATGTGCACAATCTCAAATGAAAATAACTAACACCGAGCCCATGAGTACTAACAAATACTCTAGGATTAGATTGGAGGAACAATTTAATTTCATTTGATGCTACTTTCCAAAATTCCTCTTGTTGAATTTGGTCAGCATTATCAATAAAATCTTTTACAGTACAATAATCCCTATTAGGTCTAGGAATAGGTACAATTAATTTGGTATCACCAGACAAATTATAAAATGAAGTTACATATTGATTAGAACTTTTATTAAATTGGTCAACAAATGAAGAATAGTCTTGATTACCAATATTTTCTAGTTCGTCTGATTCAATAAATCTTTCTTCAAAAACATCAGTATTTGGATTTGAACATACAATAGTTTCATAAAAGAACCTTTTAGAAATATTATTTGGATAAGACAAAGTCTTACCATTAGTCCATTGATCTAGTTTATTTTGCCAATTCATTTTTATATCTGTTTATATATATTTACCATTAATATTAATATATAAACCTTTGATTTTTTCAATTTTTATTAAATAAATAGTGATATAAAATAGATATATAAAGTAAAATATTCAACAATCAACAATCATATTTGTTTCTTGAGTAACTGTACAACTACCCTGAACCTTTATAGAACCTTCAAACATACTTGGTTTACTAATAACTTGTTCTCCAATAGTTATATTAAAATTGATAGTATACTCTGGATAAGTTTTAGGATCTGGTCTTTGATAAATTTTAAAAGGACCTTTAGTAGTATAAATACAATTAAAATTATCGTTTGTATCATTTATTCCAAATAATGTCACAATTATAGTAACAGTAGTATCTTTATCTGGAATAATCTCTACATCATTACACTTATAATACCTACACCCTTCTGAACCAAAATATATTTCTAATGGATCTGAACCATTAGTTTGTAGTGCTAGTTTTGCACCAGGACCATAACATTGTTTTAGCAAAAAAAAATCTCTATTCATTGTTGTATCTATATTGTTTAACTTAATATTTATTATACATCTTCTTTATAATTAAAAATTTCAATTTTTATTAAATATTATATGTATAAAATGTATATAATATTACTTATAAAAAATTATATAACATTACATTTTTATATTTGGATTAAATTATTAAATTTTAATTATGTTAATCCATAAACATACCGAAAAGTGACATAACTGAACTTGCACTATGACCCATCATATTTTTCATCATCATTTGATTTTCATATTTTTGGAGAATGTCCATATATTTTTTCTTTAATTTTTCATTAGGTTCAGTATTTTTATAGTATAAATATAATTTTTTAGTTGCTTCTATAATTCCTTTATCAGAAGCCATTTGGTAATAAAGCAAATACATACTTTTATTATTTTTAACTGTTTGATAATAAATACCTAAATTATAAATAGAATGAGCATGACCTTTTTTCATTCCTTTTTCATATAATTTAACTGCTTGGTCATAATCTTTTTTTTCCATATGAATATTTCCAAGAGCAAAAATAGCATCATCATAATCTTGTTCAGCACTGATTGTAAAATATTTAAGCGATAATTCAGGGTTTGGTTCAATTTCCCTATAAAATGCGCCTAAATGATATGCACATTCAGGATTATCAGAATCAGCACATTGTTCCCATAACTCTTTTACTCTTTCTTTATCTCTTTCTTTTCTCCAAATTATTTTTCCAAGTTCAAACATTGCATCTTTATTACCTAATTTAACTGCTAATTCTAAATAATGTTTTTTCTTTGAATAAGATTTTTCATTTTCAGATGCATAAATCATTGCTCTGTCTGAATTTAATTCAATAGCCATATTTAAATATTTATCATGTTCCTCTTGATTCTTTTCAATAAATCTATAAAATTTTGCTAATTGGAATAGTGCATCTGGATGAGAATGTTCTGATGCCATTGTATAATATTTTTTAGCCAAATCATTGTCTTTACCATATAAATAATAATAAAGTCCATATTGATACATACATTCAGGGTCAGAAAGTTCAATTCCCATATCAAAATATTTTTTCATATTGTCATAATCTTTCTTATTTCTATAATGTCTTCCCAATGTGCTTAATGGTTCCTTTAATCCTTTTTCAACAGCCATTTGGTAGTATTTTACCATAAGTTCATCATTAGAATTATTTAGATAGTGATTGCCAAGTTCAACCATAGCTGAAGAATTATCTAAATTGGCTGACATTTCATAGTATTTTACAGCGAGTTCTTGATTTTGTTTAACTAATTCATAATAATTACCAATTAGTAATAAAATTATATCATTTTCAAGATTATATTCTTCTTCAGCAATATCATCAGAATTAAATATTTTAATTATGGTGTCATGATGCTCTTCAAGTCCATCAAAAGACATAGTATATTTTGATTCAATTTGTTCAATTGATAAAATTGTTTTTTCTTGAGTAAATTCGGCCATTAGTATATTTTATATATAATTATATATTATTAAATAGTATAATCAACTTTTATATAAAAAATTGATTTTGATATATATTTAAATAAAATATATATAATATGGATAAATCATTCAATAATAATGACCAATATATAAGTTTGGAAATCCAAGATACTAAACATCAATATTTGATATTAACATATTTAACATCCAATGGAGTAATTACTCCTCTTAACCAAACTTGTAAATTTAAATTTGATTCTATTAATTATGTAAACAAAGGTATTAAAAGATTAATTAAGTCTCAAAGACTACCACATGAAGGTAATTTTAAAATTGAAATCGAAGATTTAGAATTTGAAATTTCTATTAGACAAAATAATCAAATAAATAATTTTATTGAAAATCGTATTGGTGATTGTATGGGCGTATCTCATAATACACCAATAATTAGTAATATATTTGAAATAAAATATAAAATTGATGATGATAAAAAAATATTAAAAATTATTGAAGACAATCTTAATAAAGAAGAAGATGATGCTAAATCCCCGAATCTAGAAATTTTCTACAATGAGGATAATTACTGGGCTAAACATCAAGAAATTGATGAAAATAAAATTCAATCAATTAATCAAATTTTTCTTCCTTTTAATGTTTCAGAAGAAATTACAGGATTAATTGATAACTTTATAAAATTAGAAGAAAAATATAATGAATTTGGTATTACCCATAAGTTCACTTTCTTATTAGAAGGTAAAGCAGGTATGGGTAAAAGTTCTATTGCTAAAAGTATTGCTCATAAATATAAAAGAAGAATGTATATTCTTAATTTAGGTAACAGGGAAACTAAAGAAAATGATTTACTTCAACTTTTTAGAGTTATTAAAAAAAATAGTATCTTGGTCCTAGAAGATATTGATGCTTTTTTTGTTGGAAGAAAAACTGGTACAGAATGCGCAACTGGTGTTTCTTTTTCGACTTTAATTAATTTACTTGATGGTAGTTTAGCCATAGGAAATGGTTTAATCACTTTTATTACTGCGAATCATGCAGATAATATTGACAAAGCTTTACTCCGTCCGGGCCGTATCGACAAAGTAATTAAATTTGGGGAAATGACAAGAGACCAATTTGATGCTGCATGGAAAGCAAGAATTAAAGATGAAAAACCAGATGACGAATTATTTAGAATTTGTAATCGAAATAATATGTCAATGAGTGCATTAATGTATATCTTCTTTTTTGCGACGGATAATGAACAAAGACGCAATATGGCTAGACAATCTGTTAGTGAAAGAAGTTTTTCTGAAAGTACTATTCATATGTATAGTTAAATTACTTATGAATCTAACAAAATAATTAAATAAAAATTTTTATATCTTATTCATCAGTTATATTTTCTTGGTTGGTTACTTCATCATTAGTTTCGTATTTTTTCATTTCTACTTCATATGTTTCATCTTCTTGACCTTCAGTAACTTTTAGTAAACCTAATGTATCTTCAACAACTTCACCATTAGTTGCGATTAATTGGGCTAATCTGTCTTGGTATTCATTAAACAATGTTAAATTATTAAGGAATTCAGAAGTACCTTTTCCTTTATAGTTATCACTATTTCTTAATTGTCTAATTGTTTCGTTATATTTGATAAGGGTTTTAACTTCTTTTGATTTAGACCATGTATATTTAATTGTTAATCTTATTTGTTTACGAGTATTAAAAAGATGAGAATTAATACAGTCATTATCAGCATTGTTATCAAATAGTTCTACTTTATTATATGAACCAACCATTGTTTTTCTAATTTTATGTAAATCAATTTGAATAGTATCTGATAATTTAGAGATTGACCATGGGATTTCTACACCAGATTTATATTCCGATTTGATACCTAAAGATGATTTCCAAACATCTACTACAAAAAATGGAATAGATACATCAATATTATCTAATCTGAATGCTTTGTTTAATTTATTAACAGAATTTTTACTATTAGTTAACCCATACTTAAATTCAATATTTGTATATTCTTTTTTAGCATCTTGTAGTTCACCATTAATTATCTTTTCTACTTTTACTAATTCAATATCTAAATTATAATAGCCGGGGTGTGGAATTAAACCTAATAACCATAAAGGTTTTAATCTGTAAGCAAGTGGTTTAGAATTATTTATTGATTTTTCCCAACCGTTATCACATCTTTCACCTGCATTACTTGCTAAAATTTCAGTGGGTGTACAAGGTACACCAGTACTTGGTAAGAAAATTGCTGAATTTAAAAACCATGGTTCTTCAATAGTTTGTAAATTAATTGCAACAATTTGTACACCGTTTCTATAAAATTTCATAATATCATAATTACCAGATTTTACTGATGACCAGTGAGGATAAATTCTCATTAAATTTCTCTGAGTATTTGAAATTAAAACTTGATTTGGTCTAGATTCATAATCTAAACTTGAAATATTTACATCTGTACTTACCAATGGAACACTTACTGAAACAGTTTGATTTCTGTCTTCAATAATTTCTTTACCAAATTTACCATGACCCTTCAATAAATGCATCCATGATGAAGATACAGATGAAATTTTATCTAAAATAGATTTTGGAGGTGGACAAAGTTCTTTACCAACCTTACCATTTGGTGATACAGAATCACATTTTGTATTTTGACCCCATCTCATTAAAATTTTATTACTTAATTGACTGATTGGTATAGCAGAAGGATTGAAATTTTCGTCTATTTTATAAACTAAATCAGGATATTTATTCAATAACTCTTTTTCAATAACATTCCAAAAGACCATGTGTTTTTCTTTAGTTTTTAATTTTTTATTATCAAAAGTTAAAATTAATGGACCAGATACAATGTTTTTCTTTTTCTTATCTTCAATTGCATCACATACTATTTTTAAAATCGAACTTAAAGTAATACTTTTTTGATTTGTAGGTAAGTGAGTAATTATAACATCATTATTATCCTTGGTAATAGCATCAGTATCAATTTCAATACAACCACCATGATACATCATTGATTGTAATCTATAATAACAAACACTAGATGGGTCAAAAACTTGTCCATATGGTAAATAAGTATTGTGTGATGAACTAATCCAATAACTAAAAAGATTTTGATTCAAATAAAATTCAGATTCTTGAGATATGTTATTTGTTAAAAATTCAGTTTCTGGTTCAAAACCACCAATCTGAGATTTTAAATTCAAATATTTATTTTTATATTTAAGATATAAAGTGTAATAATCTTTATTTGATGACATTTAATAAATATATATAATTTATATATAAAAAATAATTTTTTCATTATAAAAATAATGAAAATAATATGTAAAATAATTTATTTATTTTCAAGTGTTTTTATTATTGGTATATCATTTATTATATTTGTTTTCTCTGTATTCAAAATTTGTTCTCTATTATTGTAGAAAATTAATTTCAAATCATTTAATACATTTGTTCTGTTCATAATATTTTCTTTTTCCTTATTATCATATAAATTTTTACAATAGTTTTTAGACCAAGTAATTGTTTGTTTTGAATATTTTTTAGGATTTTTCTTAATAAATTGAATTGTTTTTTCTAGATTATCTTGAGTAAATGGTTCACCTAACATATCATTTATATTTTCAAATATTTTAGATACTCCTTGGTCTGCTCTTCCAGTATTCCATTTTTTACCATCATGATATTCAGATTTATTTCTTGATATATCTGTTACTCTAAAATTCTTAAATTCTGGTTTGTCATCATTTATAAATAAATGTTTCGCCATGTTTGGTATGATATTCGAAAAATCTAATGTGTTTAAGAAATCCAATTTTGTTTCTAAATCTATTGTTGATAAATCTTCTTCTCCATGCGGTACAATGTTAATATTTTTAGAAACACTATTTCCTATATTATTTATATTACTATTGTTACTACTAGTACTATTATTGCTATTTGAATTTATTACTACATTGTTTACATTTTTTATATTTTTTATGTTGGACTTTTGTTTTTTTAACTCTTCTATTTGCTTAGATTGGTCATCAAGTTTTTGCTTTAATTCTTGAACATGTTGTAATAAAATATGTTCTTCTCTTTTTTTATTGTCATAATCTTTTTTTGAAACACACCTATTATTCATATGTCTTTTTAATGCATCTTTTCGTGTAAATTCAGAATCACAATATGCACAAGTAAAGTTTTCTTTCAATATCGTGTTATGAACTTGTACTTGTTCAACTTTATTTTGTTCAACTTTATTTTGTTCAACTTTATTTTGTTCAACTTTATTTTGTTCAAACTGATTTTGCCCATCCAAAGTTTGCTCATCTAGACTTGAATCATCACTCGAATCGAAAACCAAGTTTTGCTGGTGGAATTTGGTGGAATCATTGGTGTAAATTGGTGGTTTTTGGTGTAAAATCGGTGGAGTTTGTATACATGGTTTCTTTTTCCTTTCAGTATGGTCAATATAGTTGCTTTTCTTAGTAAACTCTTTTAAACAATTTGGACATGTATAAATAACCATTTTATATACTTTATTTATAAAATAATATCTTTATATGTTTTTATAAAAAGCCGAAAAATAACTGAAAAATAACTGAAAAATAGCCGAAAAAGCCGAAAAAACAGCCGAAAAAGCCTAAAATCTTAAATTTCGGCTTTTTATATATTTGTCTACATTTATACTTTTTATTTCGTTGTTTTTAATATTTTATTAATCTATTATACTTTTTATATATTTACACCAGTGTTTTTGTTATTTTTCTTGTGTGTGTGTTGAAAATAAAAATGAAAAAAAAAATTTTTTTTTTCATAATAAAAATTATGTTTGATGGTAAGCAAATTTAATTATTTTTTATTAAAAGTATTTAAGTAACTAAAATACAATATAAATTTTTATATAAAGTGTTATAGAAGATTAAACCATTAAAATTTGAAAAAATAAGAATATATAAAATAATTATATAAATATGGATTTGGAACTGGAAAAAATAATAAAAGATACATCTGGACAATGTATAATATGTTTTGATGAAATGAATGCAAATAATGGTGTAGTATGTTGTCAAAATAAGGTATGGTCAAGTAATAAATACTGTATTGATTGCTTAGAATATTATAAAAATGTGATGTGGAAAAATCATTTAAGTAATGTGGTTAATCCAGATTGTTTGAAGTCTTTTAAGCGTTCTGTGAATAATCCACTACCATATTATTTAACATCTGATACAATGATATCAAATAATATAATAACTGATTATTATAACAATGGTAAAATATCTTCAGGAGAATTAGTAATTCCATTTTCAAAAGAAAAAACAATACAAATTAACAATGATATTGAATTTATAAAAAATAAAATTGTAGACGATGATTTTGATTATATAAGCGAATTACATTTTTTTGTCGAAAGACATGGTTTACAAGAATATAAAAAATAGTTACACTCATTTACAAAAAATTGATTTTTATATAAAAACTAATTTAATATAATAAATTAGTTTTAGAAATGTTAAATGACAAAATCAAATTGTTACCTGATTTAACTAAAGTATTGATAAGGGATTTAATATTACCAATTGGTATTGTTAAATTACAAAGAATTGTTAAAAAAAATTTAAAATTAAAAAAAACAGGTTGGAAATATATTATTTGTGATGATTGTAAATTTGGAACATGGAACAAACAAAATTATTTGGAAAATTTTATTTTAATTGAAAGTTGTGCAAGTCCTGATTGTTGTTATAAGTATGTTTGTAAAAAAGGATGTAAATTAAAATGTACACAAGGACACATAAATAAAAACTTTGATTCAAATAATGAATTAGGATGTAGGATTTGTTCTGAAATAATAATACCTTACAGATGTTGGTTTGGAATAAGTGAAACAGAATATAATAATAGATAAAGTTAATTTTTATAAAAAATTGAAATTACAAGTATTATATAATGATAATTATGTAATATTTAATTTAATAAAATGATATTAGAAAAACATATATGTTTAGATGAATTTGAAAAAAAATCTAGTAAATTTGGTTTTTGCC
>JACCDO010758373.1_pt1 | contig 10683 bp, 10 predicted proteins | sample 7446101 | NCBI WGS metagenome assembly JACCDO01 (sample SAMN15323440, study PRJNA562643) | freshwater metagenome | isolation source: river surface water | place: USA:Blue River Watershed | collected 2017-08-16
ATAGAGACTTGGCATGACGCCAGTTTTGGTTCCATGACCCATGTAGCAGTTGCACCTTGCTCCCCATTCAGTGTGAGCCAAGATTTAATGCGAGAGTCTGCCAAATTAGCCCGCGCACATGGCGTGCGCTTGCACACGCACTTGGCAGAAAACGACCACGATGTCGCTTACACCCAAGAAAAATTCAATTGCACGCCTGCGCAATATGCGCAAGATTTAGACTGGGTAGGCAATGACGTGTGGCATGCCCATTGCGTCAAGTTAGACGACGATGGCGCATATCTTTTTGCCAAAACCCGCACAGGCTTAGCGCACTGCCCTTGCAGCAATATGCGACTTGCAAGTGGCATATTGCCACTGCGCCAGTTTCTCGATATGGGCGTCCCTATTGGTTTAGGCGTAGACGGCAGCGCTAGCAATGACGCAGGGCATATGTTGAACGAAGCGCGTCAAGCCATGCTGCTTGCGCGTGTGGGTCGTGGAAACCAGCCGCCACAAACTAAGAATGGACAAACATTTTTCGGTTGCGATGTAGGACCTTCGGAAATGACGCCACGCGACGCTATTCGTTTAGCAACGCGCGGAGGCGCTGAGGTCCTAGGGCGTTCCCATGAGATTGGCCAGATCAAAGTGGGCTATTGCGCCGACTTCGCAATGTTTCGCACCGACACAATCAGCATGGCAGGTGGTGCAGTGCATGACCCCTTAGGAGCTTTGCTTTTGTGCTCTAGCGATAACGCTGACTACACAATTGTGAATGGGCGGGTGATAGTGCGAGAAGGCCAACTGAATTCAGTAGATGTCAATAAATTAATAGAAAAGCATAATAATTTTTCGATTGAATTGGCTAAAATTAGTTATTAATAATTTAAAATGAATTTAGCTAAAATGGCTAAAAATAAACAGGAAGGTCAAATGCACATTACAGCGACAGAAGCTAAAAATAAGTTTGGCAGCATTTGCTCTGCTGCAAAACGTTCGCCTGTCTTCGTGGAAAAAGCGGGACAAGTCGATACTGTCATTCTCTCGGTTGATCAATACCGCGCACTTCAAGCCAACCAAAACACCAATTCCTTCGCCAATCGCAAAAAAGAATTTGAGATGGAATATCGCGAATGGATAGTTGCTCAAAATAACTGGGTTGATGGACAGGGTATCCCTGGCGCAGATCTACGTCCTTGGTAGTTAGTGATGGCGCAATTCGACGTCTATGTGAATCCAAGTGAAAGTGCTTCAAAGGGAATTCCTTATGTTGTGGTCATGCAGAGCGACTTGCTTGAGTCTTTAGCGACCCGCATGACGATTCCACTTGCAAGCATTGAGTTTGCATCTAAAGCGCCTGAAAAACTTTGTCCGACTGTCCTTGTAAATGGCCAACTTTTGCGCGCATTAGCCCATTACGCCGCTCCGCTTCCCTCAAAAAATTTGAAGAAAGTCGTCAGCAATCTTTCCAGATCTTCAGATGCCCTTATCGGCGCTATTGATGCAGTCTTTGCTGGGGTTTAAGGTGTCATTTCACCAAAGCAACTGACTTCACTTGCGCCCAAGCCTGCGTTCCAACTTGTAACCCTAAATCGTGTACACCACGCGCAGTTACGCGCGCAAGCAAAAACACCTCACCACAACGCAAGCGCAACAACACTTGCGAGGGATGAGACTCTGCATGGATGGACTCGACTACACAAGGTAAATGGTTTTGAATACTGGTGTTTTGAGCCTCTTCTAGGGTAATACTCACATCGCGTGCCAACACGCGTACGCGCACTGGTTGATCTATTTGCAAGCCACTATCGCGTACCCATAAAGATGCAACTATTGGATTGCCTTCGCCTGAAATATCTGAACTTGCTTTCGATATACGCACTTGCGCCAAGTGCCACTCCTTATCTAAGGCCTGCACATGGCCCTCAATCAGTGCGCCCACATCGTCACCCACCACCAAAGGAAGATCGATATTGGAGAGCACCTCAGTAACAGGCCCTAGCGCGCGCACTTGTCCAGACTCCATCACAACCAAGGTATCCGCTAAGCGCACCACTTCATCAGCAGCATGCGTGACATAAAGCATGGGGATTTTCAATTCGTCACGTAATTTTTCTAACCATGGCAAGATATCTTTTTTGCGCGCAAGATCTAAGGACGCAAGCGGCTCATCAAGCAAAAGCAGTTTAGGTTGCGTCGCTAAGGCTCTTGCAATCGCTACACGTTGACGCTCACCGCCAGAGAGTTGGTCAGTACGCCTGTGTAGTAATTCACCAATACCTAGTAAGGCAATGGCTTCATCGAGAACCATTTGTTGATTGCGCGCATGGCTTCGCTTCAATCCATAAGACAAATTGGCCGCAACATCTAAGTGTGCAAATAAAGAGGCCTCTTGGAACACATAACCCAAGGGTCTTTGGGAAGTGGGCAGGCTTAACCCTAACGAATCGTCTTGCCAACTATCTGAGCCCACTTGCACCCGTCCACGCGCTTGCGTCTCTAGCCCAGCAACGCAACGCAACAAAGTAGTTTTGCCAGAACCTGATGGGCCGTAAATAACACTGATTCCCTGCGCCGGCAGATGCAGGTCCACTTTCAAATTGAAACTGCTACGCGCCAGATCGAGTTGCAATCGGATTGCATTCATGTGGCTGTTTGCGCCTTACGCCTGTTCGTCCATGAAAGCACGAGTAGCACCAGAAAAGAAAACACCAACATTGCACCCGCAAGACCATGTGCTTGCGCATATTCCATAGCCTCCACATGGCCATAAATTTGGGTCGATACCACGCGCGTTTTGTCTGGGATATTGCCGCCAATCATCAGCACCACACCGAACTCTCCAACGGTATGCGCAAAACTCAACATGGCCGCCATCACAAACCCAGGTTTAGCCAACGGAATTGCCACTGTAAAGAATGCGTCTAATTTATTGGCGCGCAAAGTAGCGGCGACCTCCATGGGGCGTGAACCCATCGCTTCAAAAGCATTGACCAAAGGTTGCACCGCAAAGGGCAAGGAGTAAATCATTGAGCCCAATACCAAACCCGAAAAGCTAAATGCCAATGAACCCCAACCGGCCCAATGTGTGAATTGCCCTACAGGCCCGAGTGGCCCCAATGCAATCAGCAAATAAAAGCCCAACACGGTCGGAGGCAATACCAAGGGCAACGCCACCAAGGCAGCGATAGGTGCACGCCATCTAGATTGCGTATGCGCCAACCACCAAGCAATAGGCGTTGCAATCAGTAACAGCAATACCGTCGTGACACTCGCTAATTTCAACGTCAAAAATATAGCAGAGAGGTCTTCTATAGTGAGGTGCATATTCACGACTCTACAGGCTATAGCCGTAAATGCGGATGATGGTTTGTGCACGGTCGGTACGCATATATTTCATCAAGGCAAGCGCTGCTAAATTGTCTTTACCCACAGGCAGTAAGACTGCATCTTGCTTCAATGGCGTATATAAATTTTGCGGTACCACCCAGGCACTGCCTTGGGTAATGCGCCCATCTATCGAGATTTGCGACAAGGCCACGAAGCCAAGCTCTGCGTTCTCTGTCATCACGAATTGAAAGGCTTGGCCGATGCTGTCACCTTGCACCAGTTTAGGCCTCACTTTGGCTAACGCACCCATGCGGTCCAAGACCTCCAATGCCGCGGCGCCATAGGGCGCAAGCCTGGGGTCAGCAATTGCTAGTTTCTTGAAGCCATTTTTATCTATGGTGTTACTTAGCAGTACTTGACCTTTGTCATCCACCAAGGAGTGGTTCTTGCTCCACAAGGCCAATCTTCCAACCGCGTATGTAAATCTTGTGCCAACCACAGCAACACCTTCTTTTTCTAAGCGAGCGGGTGTTTCATCATCAGCAGACAACAAAACAGCAAAGGGTGCACCATTCTTAATTTGCGCATAAAACTTTCCTGTTGCTCCAAATGCTAGCAAGGCCTTATGCCCGGTATCTTGTTCAAAGGCTTGCGCAATTTTTTGCATTGGAGCGGTGAAATTGGCAGCGACGGCTACGGTTACCTCTTCTGCCTTTGCGGTTGCGCATGCAACAGCGCTAATCGAAATAATTACCCAACCAAAAAATCGAAGAAATAGTGATGGCATGGGCTTAGGGTTAAACGCATTATTTCAGCGCAGCGCCACCTTCGAACCAGCGCTTGATCAATAGGCGCTCGTCTTCGGTAATGCCCGTGGCATTGTTCATGGGCATTTGACGCAAGACGACAGTTTGCTGATAAATACCAAGCGCGTGTTGCTTCACCCCTTCAGGGGAATCAAAACGTACATTTTTCATTTGTACTTGCTCGCCGTGGCAGGAAAGGCAACGTTGCGCAAATACTTGTTGCACTTGTACATAGCTCACTGGCGCAACATTGCTAACAGTTGAATCGGAAGATGAAGGTGCAGGTCGCATCCAAACGATTACACCGATCAAAACCACAACACCGGCGACAGCAAACGGCAACGGGTTTTTAGCGCGCCCTAAGTGGTAGGCATGGCGCTGCACAAAGAACTGACGGATTAAGGCGCCCGACAACATCATCAGCACCAATATCACCCAGTGATTTTTATGTGTGTATAAAAAACTGTAATGGTTGCTGAGCATCGCAAAAATCACAGGCAGAGTGAAGTAGGTGTTATGCACACTGCGCTGTTTTCCGCGTTTGCCGTGCATGGCCAGCTCTTTGGGATCCATAGCCACGCCAGAAGTCATGGCAGCCACTACTTTGCGTTGCCCCGGAATGATCCAGAAAAATACATTGGCACTCATGGCGGTGGCAATCATGGCGCCCACCAACAAAAAGGCGGCACGGCCAGCAAACAAATGACAGGCTAGCCAAGAAGCGAAAGCAATCACCACAAACATACTGGCGCCGACAATCAGTTCGCCGTTCTGTCTAAATCCAAAGGCGCGGCTGATCACGTCGTAAATAAACCAAAACACCACCAAAAAAGCCAAGGCCGCACAAATAGCTTGCGCACTCGACCAGTCCATCAAAGACTTGTCAATTAAAAAAGTTCCAGCGTTCCATAAATATAAAACCGTAAATAGCGCAAAACCAGACAACCAGGTGGAGTAACTTTCCCAATAAAACCAGTGCAGCTTAGTGTGGATTTTTTTAGGTGCCACCATATATTTTTGGGGGTTATAAAAACCGCCACCATGAACGGCCCACATTGCACCATCCACACCTTTTTCAAGCAAGTCAGGGGAGTTAGGCCGGATCAGGTTGTTATCTAAAAAGACAAAATAGAACGACGAACCAATCCATGCAATAGCCGTGATCACATGCACCCAACGCAGAAGTAAATTCACCCAATCTAAAAAATACGCATCCATATTCGCTTTTAGGCCTTTACATTGTGTTCAATTATTTTCGATCTAGTTGCAAGAGTTGCGCTGCAACAGCTATCGCAATGACTTCGGGCTCTTTGCCATAGATGCCATCTACGCCAATCGGGCAAGTGATAAACGCCAATTCTTGGGCACTAAACCCTTTGGCCTCTAAGCGGTGTTGAAACGTCGCCCATTTAGTTTTGCTACCGATCAGTCCTACAAATTTCAAATCACCCTGTAAGCGTTGCCGCTTGAGACAAGCCGCCACCACATCTAGATCTTCTGCATGGCTAAAACTCATGATCAACACGCAAGCGCCACTTGGCAAATCTTCTACAGCAGCATGCACAGGATCCGAATGGTCACACACCACATTCGCTGGAAGTTGCACAGGAAAAATCTCATCTCTGCTGTCTATCCAATGCACCTGAAATGGAAGGCTGCTCAACACATTTACCAAGGCATGTCCTACATGTCCTCCACCAAACAAGGCCACTGGATTGGCTTGGATGGGTAAACGTTCCTTCAACATCGGCATGTCCGTCTTTGAGATTTGCTCAAACTTCAAATGCACCACACCGCCACAACATTGTCCCAATGCTGGGCCCAATGCGTATCGGTTAACAAACGCGCCGTCTTGACTAGCAGATCCACTCCAGCTCCTAGCTTGTGCAATGGCTTGGAATTCCAAATGGCCACCACCAATAGTATTGACCAAGGTATGCGGAAACACGGCCATCCAAGCACCTACTTCACGAGGCCCAGAGCCTTCCACGCTAGCAACCGTGACCAACACGCCAGGGGCATGCTGGAGCTGGTTCCATAACTCGGTGGTGTGAAGAGGCACGCGAATGTAGAGCGAAGCGAAACAGACTGAACAAGCAAAGCGCTAACGCGCTTAAGCTTGTGCGACTTCCGCCTTGACCTTCTCACAAGCCATCAAGATGCGCTCTGGCGTGGCAGGCGCATCGAGATGCACCACTGCTTTGTGCTCAGCACTTGCAGCGACGGCATCGCGCAAAGCAAAGAAAGTAGACAAGCCCAGCATCAGAGGTGGCTCACCCGTTGCTTTGCTGTTGAAAGGTGTGGGCTTCGAGTTGTAGCCGTCAAACAGAGTCACGTTGAAATGTTGTGGTATGTCACCCGCGACTGGGATTTTGTAAGTGCTCGGGCCATGTGTGAGCAACTTGCCCTTCTTATCCCAGATGCATTCTTCCATGGTGAGCCATCCCATGCCTTGGACAAACGCACCTTCGATTTGACCTTTGTCAATAGCAGGGTTGATGCTTTTGCCCACGTCGTGCACGATATCAACGGCCTTGAGCCACCATTCACCGGTACGTGTGTTGATTTCAACCTCACTGACCGCAGCACCGTAGCAGTAGTAATAGAAAGCACGGCCATTTAAGGTCGTGAAGTCGTATTTGATTTCAGGCGTCATGTAAAAACCCGTGACGCTCAAACCCACGCGGTCTAACCACGCTTGCTTGGTCACGTCTTCCCACTTCACCGACTTACCACCACCATGCGCTTCGCTATTGGCAAAAGTAATGTCGGCTTCCGAGCAACCCAGCATGCGCGCGGCTACGGGTTTTAGACGCTCACGCATTTGCGCTGTGGCGTTCATGATGGCTGCGCCGTTGATGTCTGCACCGCTGGAGGCTGACGTAGCGGACGCATTTGGCACTTTTTGCGAATCGGTCGCAGTGATGCGCACTTTGTCCACACTGATACCCAAGCCATCAGCGCAAACTTGCGCCATCTTGGTGTTGAGACCCTGGCCCATCTCAGTGCCGCCATGGTTGCAACTCACAGAGCCATCCATGTAGACCACGAGCAAAGCGCCGCCTTGGTTCAAATGGGTGGCGGTAAAACTGATACCAAACTTCAAAGGCACCAAGGCCAAACCGCGTTTGCGGGTTTTGCTCTTGGCGTTAAAAGCCTCTACTGTCTTGCGCCGTTCAGAGTAGTTGGATTCTTTTTCAACTTGGTCAATCACCTTATCACCCACCCAGTCTTCGATCAACTGGTTGTATTGGGTGGTCATGGTGTCCGGCGTTCCACTGATAGCGGGGTCTTGGTAGAGGTTGATTTTGCGAACATCCAAGGAATCTTTGCCCAAAGTGGCGGCAATTTCGTCCATCACGGTTTCGATACCAAACATGCCTTGCGGTCCACCAAAACCACGGAAAGCCGTCGCACTTTGCGTATTAGTTTTACAGCGGTGGCTGATCAACTTCAAAGCGGGGATGTGGTAGACGTTATCGATGTGCAAACAAGCGCGGTCATTCACAGGCCCCGAATAGTCGGTGCTATAACCGCAACGCGACATGAGGGTGATATCTGCACCCAAGATACGGCCGTTATTGTCAAAACCCACTTCGTAGTCAATTCGGAAATCGTGGCGCTTACCGGTGATGGTCATGTCATCGTCGCGGTTCACCCGCAACTTCACAGGCTTTTGTAACTTGAAGGCGGCTAAAGCAGCGCTCTGGCTAAAGATGCTGGCGTTACCCTCTTTGCCACCAAAACCGCCACCCATACGACGGCAAATCACTTCCACATCGTTGGTGTGCAAATTCAGCGCGTGGGCTGCTTCGCGTTGGTTGCCGTCGGGGTGTTGCGTCGACACATACAACGTGAGTTGTCCGTCTTCTTTGGGAACCGCATAGGTAATTTGTCCCTCTAAATAGAACTGCTCTTGTTGCCCTGTTCGGGTGGTGCCTTTGATCTTGTGAGGCGCTTTGGCAATTGCGCCAGCAGCGTCGCCACGGGTAATGCCTTTAGGCGGCATGATGAAACTACTGGCCGCCATCGCCTCTTCAATCGTCAGGATGGGCGGGAGTTCTTTGACCAATACCTTGGCTTTGTGGGCAACTTCGCGAGCGTAAAGCATGTCGCGCGCAACGACCACCGCCACAGCTTGTCCGATAAATTCGACCTTGCCATCAGCCAAGAATGGGTCGTCATGGATGATCGGACCGCAGTTGTTTTCGCCAGGAATGTCCTTGGCGGTGTAGACCGCCACCACGCCGTGTTCTCTAAGAATGGCATCGCGGTCAATGCCGTCGCCAATCAACTCTCCATGCGCTACGGGGGACAAGATGAGTGCGGCATAGAGAGTGCCAGCAAGTTCAGGAATATCGTCGATGTAGGTAGCCGAGCCAGTCACATGCAAGTGTGCAGATTCGTGCACTAACTCCTTACCTTGCTGCACGTTGGTGGCAGGCAAAAGGTTTTTCAGGTTGGTAGGAGCGTTCATTTATGCCACCTCCGAAGTTTGTTCTTCAATAAATTCAAGTACCAAATTTCTGGCCACTAAAGCGCGATAGGCCCAAGTAGCGCGCAATCCGTCACGGGCAGTAAAACTCGCAGTAATTGCCGCATCAAGATCTGCCGCTTTCACGTCGCTAGGTGCTTTACCTTCTAACACTGCCTCTAACTTAGGCGCTCTGCATGGTGATGGTGCCAAGCCGTTGTAGGCCAATTTCACGCCACTTAACTTGCCCGCTTTAAGTAAGTAAGTGATGGCAGCACAAGTAGCTGAAATATCTTGCTCGAACCGCTTGCTGATTTTGTGAGCCCGGAACACCTGTCCAGAGACAGGCTTGGGCAATTCAATCGCCTCGATAAATTCACCCGCTTCGAGCACGTTTTTCTTCATGCCGGTGTAGAAGTTGTCCAAAGACATGCGACGGCTTTTGTCGCCGCGGCGCAAGACCAAGGTTGCACCAAGTGCCATCAAGCAAGGCATGGTGTCACCGATCGGTGACCCATTGGCAATATTGCCAGCCAGTGTGGCGGTAGAACGGATGGGCGGTGAGCCAAAGCGGCGCAAGACTTCAGCAAAGTCAGGGTAGGCCTTGGCTACTAAGGATTCAACTTGGGTCAAGGAGACCGCGGCACCGATGCGCCAAGCTTTGTCTGTCTCACCGATTTGGCGCAACTCTTTGACGTTGCCCAAATACATGATGTGATCTGGCCTGGAAAATTGCTTGTTGACCTGCAAACCAATTTCAGTGCTTCCAGCCAGCAAAGTGGTGGTGGGGTGTTTGACCAAATAGTCAGCCACTTCAGCCAAGGTGCTGGGCGAGACAAACTCGTTGCCCTTCTTGGTGCGCACGACGGGCTGGACGATGATCTCACCGTCCAAACTCATGGTCGGCGTGATTGGCCGTTTGATTTCTTTAAGCAAAGCGATGTCCGCGCTGTCATCGATTTTCAAAGCGGCTTTTTTCTCGCAGGCTTTGGCGGCGGCGTCGATGATGGGTGCGTAACCTGTACAGCGGCATAAATTGCCGCTCAAGGCATCGGTAATTTCGAGACGCGACGGTTGGGCATTGGTTTGGACCATATTGACCAAACTCATCACGATGCCTGGGGTACAAAAACCGCACTGTGAGCCGTGGCACTTGACCATTTCCTCTTGGACAGGGTGGAGTGTTCCATCGGCCTTTTTCAAACTCTCCACGGTTTTGACAGACTTGCCATCCAGCGAGGGCAGCAATTGGATACAGGCGTTGGTCGCCAAGTAGTCCACGCCCGTTCCAGCGGCATTGAGTTCTCCCACCATCACCACACACGCGCCACAGTCTCCCTCTGCACAGCCCTCCTTGGTTCCAGTGCGCTGCAATTGCTCACGCAAATAGTCCAAAACGGTGGTGGTGCGGCGCTTGCCTTGGGCTTCAACGATCTGTCCGTCGAGCACAAAGCGCACGGTGTTGGTGGCTTGGGTCATATGAGGGGGCGGGGCAAAGGAAAGGAATGGATATTCTAGGGATAAGCACTGGCTTTTGCGCCGAAGTATGCACCTGCGTATACAAAAACTAAGGCCATGTCAGGCCTTATGAGACCTCTAATTAGGAACCTCGATAGGTAGAGTAACTCCAAGGACTTACTAATAGAGGCACGTGGTAGTGCTGTTCGGTATGTGCCACACCAAAGTCCAAGCTGACTTGGTCGAGAAAATTAGGCTCAGGCAAAGCGACGCCCTTGGCTGCGAAGTACCCCTTGACGTCAAAAACCAGCCGGTAGGTGCCCTTTTTCAGACTGTCGTTGTCGTAAAGGGGGCCATCCGGGTTGCGTCCATCGTGGTTCAGGGTGAAAGATTTCACCAAAGTGGCGCTACCTTTGTCCGTCGTAAAAAGGGAAACCTGCATGCCCGCTGCGGGGCCGCCATGCATGGTGTCTAAAACGTGCGTACTCAATCCCATAAAAACTCCAAAAACAAGCGTGAAATAGTCTGCAAAAAGTGTATACAGTTTTTGGCTTTCAGGCTATCATGACCAGTCCTTTTTAAAGACCCAAAAAACTGCATGGACACCACCACTGCCACCCGCTCTATTGTGGA
>JACCDO010890867.1_pt1 | contig 10683 bp, 8 predicted proteins | sample 7446101 | NCBI WGS metagenome assembly JACCDO01 (sample SAMN15323440, study PRJNA562643) | freshwater metagenome | isolation source: river surface water | place: USA:Blue River Watershed | collected 2017-08-16
CCCTTACACTCCTTCTCCTCTATCTCTCCCACTTCCCCTTTCCCCCTCTCATACCCTTCATACCCTACACTCTTTATATAATATCTCACTACCCCTCCCTCACTCCTTATTCTCTCTAATTTATACTTTTTACCCTTCTCTCTTCTTAAATATTCCATTAACTTCCAATCCTTATACAATTTACTTAATTCGACATTCAATTTCTCCCTTCTATTTAACCATTCCTCATCCATTTTTACATCATATCCATCCAAATTTCTCATCACCCTTATATCATTATATCTTCTCATCGGACTCGTGAAATGTACATACTCCTCCAAATTTAATCCATAATGCCCCTTCTCCTCCTTCTTATATTTCGCCGTCTGATACGTATGTATTATCATCATATTCCTCGTCTGTTCATCTAATCTACTATCTATATCATCCTCCTCTAATGCTCCCCCCTGATTATGATATCGATTTATCGTTTTACATTTCATCTTACTCATATGCTCCCCCACTATTCTATTACTATTTACCATCAACAACTCTATCACCTTATGACTCCAACTATTCACATCATCAAACTCTACACTCTCCAATAATCCCTCCTTATTCACCTTATACTTCGGTTGTAACAAATTTATTCTCCTCTTAAAATATTTATCCACCAACCTCTTCAAATATCTCAATTCTCGCGTATCCTCCTCCATTATATCCTCATAATTATACCTCTCCTTCACCACTATCTTACTCCTATATATCTCATATCTTCTTATCGGTAACATATTCATCTTATTATTCTCCTCTCCCATCTCCATTTCCTCATCTATCTCCATTTCTATCGTTATCACATTCCTTACCTTCCCCTTTATTAACGAAAATTTATCCTCACACAACTTCTTCGGTAATATATTGTAATTATTTCCATTGTCAAAATATAATGTAAATCCTAAATATGCCATTCTCCTTTCCACCGCTGAATCCACCTCTATCTGTGTCCCATCAACTATATGTACATAGATTATCTGCTTTCGTGGCGTTTCCTTATTATACTTTATCGAAAAAGCATCATCAAAATCTTTCGTTTCTACCGGATCTATATTTATTGTCCATAATCTCGTTAAATCTACAACTTCTTTCCTCGTATAATATCCATCATTCACCTTCGTCGTCTTCACTTCTAACTCTCGCGGTACCCTCTCATAACTCTCCGTATATAAATCTCCCAATATTAAATGATCCTTACTCCTATCCTCCACACTCCCATATCCACGCCTTATATACGTCTTATCCTTCTCCAACGTTATTATATATCTATCTCCTATACTCACATTTCCCCTTATATACTTCTTCTTTATTGTACAAAAATAATTCTGTGTCAATAACGGCGTATAAAACACATACTCCTCCTCCTTTTCATCATAACTTTTTACTATACCTATCGTACTTACTGGTTCTCTCTCCAATATCTTTATTACCATTACCTTATCACCCTTCATCACATATTTTACTACATCGTTCTCCAATATCTTATAAAATAAAGGATTCTTTATAAATTTTGTCTTCTCATACTCCTCCAAATTTAAAAATAATCCCTTTCGCACTATCTTACTTATTTCCATTTTTATTAAAAAAAATTATATTCTACTTAGATTTTTTATTTACTTTTCTTACGAATATTTTCTCTTAAAAAATATATTACTCTTTATTATATAACTCCACTTTTATTATGAAACTCATTTCACCACTTCTCCTATCCTTATCTCTCTACTACGCTCAATCACAAACTTGCGATAAAACACCCTCCAACAACTGTATCTCTTTCACCGTTTCCCAAGGAACCGGTTGCGCTTGGATGTGTAACTACTGCTCTAACCAATTAGGCACTAATAACTATTATTTTACTGATAATGTTTGTACTTATCAACAAGGAACTGGTTGTGTCGGTAATCCATTAGCAGGTGTTTCTTACACTTGTTGCTCCGCCTCTTCCACTTTATAATTTTTTTTACAAATTATTATTTGTTAAATAATCTTTTTTTACTTTTTCTAAAAATCTCTAAGTGTGAAAACTGTGAAATATTTAGAGTTTTTTAGAATTTATTAGAATTTTTATTTCACAGTTTTTAGACTTTTTTTAACAAATTATTATTTGTTAAAAAATCTTTTTTTAATTTTTCTAAAAAATATTATTTCTTTTTACCCATCCGCAATACATTATACAACATATATGCCTGACTTCCATAAAATATTATATCATCCATCTTCATTTTTCCTATTTGTTCCATTATATTCCTCTTCTCATACACTATTATTTCACCCATTATTTCCCTATACTTACCCTTTCCATACGTCTCCAAATACTTCTTTATATCCATCTCCTCCTCTATTATCTTCTCAAAATATTTATCCTCCACATATATCATCTGAACACTATTATTACTCTGTGTCACATAATACTGATAATCTATATTTACTCCTATCCTCTTTATATACATTATTATATATCCCATTCCACTCTTCAACACATTATATCCTCCCCTCACCATCTTATACTCCGTCTTATCATCCAATCTTATACTACTTTCCTTACCTATCCTACCCTTAATCATTATCTTTATACATTCATAATTATGCTTTATTTCCCTCACACTATCTCCACATGTACTCCTCGTTTTAAATGACCTCTCACTCTCCGTCTCATAACTATTATATGACGTTTCTGTTTTATAAGATGATTCCGATGAACAACTTTCCTCACAATCTCGTGGTGGTAATGGTACTACATCCGGTGAATTATCCGCATTTCCCGTAAAATCTTTCCCATCTCCCGACACAAAACAACATTCCTCACATTTCCTACTCGAACATCCCGATGACGAATCACTCCTATATGAATCACTCGATGATGTACTTCCACAACAACTTGATGACGAATCACTCGAATATGGATTACTCGATGATGTACTTGAACTACAATCCGATGACGATTTTGAACTACAATCCGATGATGAATCACTCGAATACGGATTACTCGACGATGAATCACTCGAATACGGATTCGATGATGACGAATATGAAGAATCACTTGATATATTACATTCTATATTTTTATCACCACACCCACAATTATTATCATATGTTTGAATATACGTATCTAAATAATATTTACTCATTTTACTATATTTAATCCAGTTTTTATTTACGTTATATATTTAAAAAATTGACTATTTTTTTAACTATTTTATTTTTTTATAAAAAATATATTATATATACTTTAGTAATAGTTATTTACTTAAAAATGTTTTACTCTATTGTAAATTTATTTAACGTAAATCATTTTCGCAATATTCTACAACTTTTTTCCTTTGTTTCGATTTCCTCACTCATTTGTTGTAAAAAGAATAACCAAAATACTCTTTCTAATAACATCCTTTGTAACTCCAACGATTCACTTCTAAATAAACCTATTACTATACAAATTAAAAAAGTTAATCTACCCAAATTATCTCGTCGTACATCCTCTACCAATCTTCTTAACAACATTGATACTCAAAATAATTCTTATATTGATATTGATGAAGAAAATGGTCTAAATAAGATTTCCGATAATGATAATAATTTATTTATTGAAGAAAAAACATATGCTATGAGAAAATTAAGACTTTCTGAAGTGGATTTTGAAAGACGATTCTCTCTTACCTGCGATTCTTGTAGAAATAAAATACCTATTCACAGTGAAGTATTATGCCTTCGTGATAAACTTTTCTGTACCGAATCCTGTAAAAACTATATGTTCCCATCCTTATGATAACTTTTATTTTTATTTATTTCATTTATTTTTTAAGAAATAAATAATTTTTTATAAATCTATATCAATACATATTTTATTATGTTTCATTTACTTCACTACTTTTATAATTTTACTTTTCACCTTTTCCTTTCACTCCTTTCCCCTAAAAAATATATTCATTATTCAAACAAAAAATTTGATTTACACATTTATTGTTACCAATGTAATAAAAAATGTATCGAAACTTTTTGTTTTCAAGATAACTACTTTTGCTCACATTCTTGTAGAAATTTATTCATCAACAAATTATAACTTTTATTTCTTATTATACATTAGTATCCCAAAAATATGAGCATCGAATCTGAACTTTCAAAATCACTTTTAAACTTCTTTAAACCGAAATGTATGAATGGTGGTTCCATATCAAATAACCCATCCTTCTCTTCCTTCTTCCTCATTTTTATCGTATTCTTAATACTTCTTCTTATTAAAGCATTCATCGTACAAATCGCCTATAATGCCGTTATGCCATCCATTTTATATAGTTTAGATGTTAAAAATAAATCTTCCTTCGAAGAAATTAAATCTAACTTCCGTAATATATCCTTTATTGAATCTCTTCTTCTTGTTATTTTATTTAACTTACTCTTTAACAAAACTTAAATTTATATTTTTTTTTAATAAATATTTTTTATTAAAATTTTATTTTTATTCTTTCCTAAAAATAGTTATATTATAATATTTCATTTATAATATTTTTATTTTTAAAATGTTTAAATTACCCGAAACAAAATTAAAATCTTCTAAAAGAAAACCTAAAACTTCTTCTAAAAAAATTACTCGTATGGAAATTTGTACCGTCGGTAAAGTCGGTAGCAAAACTATTTGGGAATCCGCAAAAACATATACCAAACTTAAAATTAACCATATACATTCCCTTTTTTGGTTACGAAAAAGATTTATTCATCAAAAAAATACTATCACCGTTGTCGGTATTCGAAATCCTTTAGACAGAAATTTATCTTGGTTCTTCGAATGTTACGATAAGTCTTATCGAAATGACCTTAAAATTAGAACAACCAACTACAAAGGTGAAATGCTCTTCTTTTGTGAAAGAGACGAAATTTGCTACTTTTCCGCAAACGAAATCATTTCACACTTCTTTAAACGCACTTATTTACACGACAACTTTAATCACTGGTTTAACGAATTCTTTGAAATTACAAAGATTGATAAACAATCTTTCGATAAAGAAAAAGGTTACCAACTTTACAAATTCCCTAATAACAATTTCCTTTTTCTTTACACTTTAGAAAAACTTAACCAAAATGAAAAAGAAATTTGCGAACTTTTCGGTTTCGAAAAATTAATTAAAACAAATGATGCTAACGAAAAAATTTATCGCGAAAAATACAACGAAGTTAAAGAAAAAATTACATTTTCAGAAAATTATAAAAAAAAACTACTTCACACTCCCATTATGGACTTCTTTTATTCTAAAAAAGATATCAAAGATTTCTACAACAAATATCCCACTAGCAAAGTCGATTTATATACTGACCTTAAACCTTGTCCTGAAATATTTAATTCTAACAATAATATTCCTATTAAAAATAAAAATATCTCTAATGATGATGATATCATCCTACCCGATTTATTTTTGTTAAAATAAAATTTTATTCCTATTTTTTAACTAAAAATATTTAGTTAAATAATCTTTTTATCATTACACCGCCATTTCTCCCTTTATTGCCGAATGCGATTCATACCCCACTATCTCAAAATCTTCTACCCTGAAATCCTCCACCATCTTTTGATTCCTCTTCTTTATATTTATCTTCGGAAAAGAATATGGTGTTCTCTTTAACTGACTCTTCACCTGTTCTATATGATTCTTATATATATGCGCATCACCTATCGATATTATAATTTCATCCGGTTCTAATCCACTTAATCTACCAAATATCATCGTCATTAATGCCGTTGAACATATATTAAATGGTAACCCCAAAAATGTATCACACGACCTCTGATACATCGAACAAGATATCCTTCCATTATATACCCTAAACTGATACAACACGTGACACGGTGGTAACGCCATTTTATCTAAATCTACCGGATTCCACAACGATAACATTATCCTTCGCGAATCACGATTATTCTTTAACATTTCTATTACATTCTCCACCTGATCTATACCCTCCTTCATTACTACTCTTTTACCATTACTATCTATCTCCCATTGTGCCCCAAAATTTCTAAATTGATGTCCATATATCGGTCCACCCTCCCCTTCCGCATATCCTTTTAATCCTAATCCATCCAACGCCATCCGTGATGTATTCCCCTTCCATATATTCACATTCTTTTCCTCTAATATCTTCGAATCCGTTTCTCCCCTCAAAAACCATAATAACTCCTCCACTATTCCCCTATGAAACATCTTCTTTGTCGTTAATAACGGTATCGTATTATTTCTTAACGAAAACCTTATTTGTGCCCCAAACTTTGATACTGTTCCTACACCCGTCCTATCATTACACTCTACCCCATCCTCTATCACATTATACATTAACTGTAAATATTCCCTCTCATTATTCACATAATCATACCCTAACACATCTAATCCATTATATATCCTATACTCATTCTTCGTTTCACTCGACACATACACACTATCTAACTCCCAACAATCATTAAATATATACGCACAACTATTCGTCTCCGTTACATTATTCCTTTTTACCGTCTTCTGAAATGCCTTCTTAAACGGAAAATACGACACTTTACTCCCTTCCATCACCTCTATCTTCTTATTTATCTTCGTTATATACATTTTCTCTATGAAATAATCATACATATACTTATCAAAAAATTCCTCATATATCTTCTCTCCACCTATTATAAATACTCGCTCTATAAATAATGATAACCTATACTCATTATGCATTATCTTTAATACATCACCTAATGACGCTATATGATAATAATACACATTTTCATCAAATACATAATCACCATACTCTATCCCATTTTTATCTATCACAAAATTATATCTATTCGGTAAATACTTACCTATACTACAAAATGTATTATATCCCATCACCACCGCATTCTTCATATCATACTCACAATCCTTCTTCGATACACTTGTTGTTATATTCTTAAATGATTCTATATCCTCCTCACATTTCCAAGGCAACTTCCCATCTACTCCACATATATAATCATTCGCATACGCCGCTATTATATTAAATAATACCATCTTTTATTTTATTATTAGATTTCATTCCCTTTTTTTAACCGTACCATATATTATTTCTTATTTGTTAAATAATCTTTTTTATTTAACAAATATATTTTCCCCCAAACAATACTTTCAAAACTTTATATAAAATAACTTCTTTCTAATTCTTACTACTTTCTTTTTATCCTTTTCTTGAAAGTATATTTTGGGGAATATTTTTATTTAACAAATCTTTTTTTATTTAACAAATATATTTTCCCCCAAACAATGTTTTCAAAATTTTATAAAATAACTTCTTTCTAATTCTTACTACTTTCTTTTTATCCTTTTCTTGAAAGTATATTTTGGGGAATATTTTTATTTAACAAATCTTTTTTTATTTAACTAATTTTATTATTGTGTAACATCAATTACCCATAATGAAAATGATACTAATACTAATAATAAACCTATATATATCATATTATCACTATCTACAAATATATTCGCAAACTTATTCCAATCTTTCTTTTCCGCCGGATTCGTCATAAATATTATTATATCATTCATCACATTCATATACACTAACGAAGCATTCTTCACTATTTCACTTATTGACATATTATATATTCTTTTATTTATTTTTAACTTATTCCTTTCCTCATTCTCCTTCTGAGATTGTAAATATATCTTATTATACTGCTCCGCTATCTTTAACTTCTCATAATCACTATATGATAATGTATATTTATCCTTCAATATTGTCGTTAATTCATTACTATTATTCGCATTTAAACTTTTATCATCCACATTTAAATCATCAAATTGCTTATAATTATTCGCATCTTCCGCTGTTATAGGAGGTATTGGTGGATAGTTATTATTTGAACTCATTTTATTCTTTCCTACTATTACATCCAATTTTATTTATCGTTTTTTTTCCCATTTTTATTTCCTACTCTATTTCAATTTATATACTATGAATATATTTTCCTTCTCCCAATGTAACGAAGATATTTATCTCTTCCATAAATATTTTAATCATCTACCCATCCAATACGGCATCTTCTTCGAAGCAGGTGCTATGGACGGTATCAAATTCTCTAATTCACTTTTCTTCGAAAAATATCTACATTGGAACGGCATCCTTGTTGAACCTAACCCTTATCAATTTAATCTTCTTCAAAATAATAGACCTAACAACCACCTTATAAATACTATTATTAGTAATTCTCAAAATAAATTACTTTTTGAATATAGTGATACTATTCATAGCGCTGTTTCAGGTGTTGTTGATACCCTTCCACCTGAACATTATTCTAAATACTTAAATCATATACCTACTACAAAAATATATTTACAACCTTTATCTTTAACACATATTCTTAAAAATTCACCCTTCCAACATATTCATTTCTTTAGTCTCGATGTTGAAGGTCACGAATTAAATGTCCTTCTTAGTTTCGACTTTTCATTCCCTATTTATCTCATTTTATTAGAAAATCTTTCTTCCGAAAATAATCAATGTAAATCTCTTCTTCAAAATAATGGTTTCACCTTTGTTGAAAAAATAGGTGTTAATGAAATTTATATAAATCATCTTCACTACCTCTTCTTCCACAATAATTTACCCTTTTACTCTTTCAACATCTAATTTATTTTATTTTACTATTATAGTAAATCCATTTTTATTATGTCCTCCATTATTGTATATACTACAACCGCTGAATTAGACCAACTTTGTATCCCTTCCGCTATTTATGCCGAAACATTAGCACATAACACAAATGCTATTATTTCCTATTTCGAAAGTAACCCCCAAGTTATGTTACAATTTTCCGGTTTTAATTCCGCCTTAAAACAAGCAAACCAACTTAATTATGACCGAAAATGCGGTTGCTTTTACACCATTCCTTGGAACACCCAATATAACGTTGTTAATAGTGTCCCTAAAACTATTTTAAATTTTAGTCAGCAAGTTGAACTTTACCAATATATGATTGCTAATTGGAACGGTAACCCTCCTACATCTTATATGCGTTATTTAAGCGTTATTGCTTTAGGAATATTATTAAATATTAAACGCGCTAAATATAATATTGATAATGGTTTATGTGTTTGTAAATCTCCCCTTACAACAATCACTTTCCAAAATAATTATCAATTTATTCTTTATTTAAAAGAAAATAATATTAAATTATAATCTTTTTTTTATTATAATAGTATAGTACTCTATTCTATTATGAATCATTCTATTCATTCTTTCCTTTTAGATGATTTCCCTACTTTTTTATTTAAAAAATATGATTCTTCTTACAAATCCATTCTTTCTACTTTACTAAAACAATCTAATAATAGTATTCTTGATTACGACCTTTCTATTTCTAATATTCATCATATTTTAGATTACCCTAAAAATACTCCAAACCTTTTTCTTATCATTATTGTTTATAATAATAAACTTTATACACTTTATCCACATATTGATAATAGAAAAAAAATTATTACTTCTGTTGTAATGAATTTACTTAAAAAATTACTTCTTAAATATTCTTCTTTACCAAATATGTTTTTACCTTTTTATGTAAGCGATACTCATTTTTATAAAAAAAATGATTTACCCTTTTTTGTTGAAGCACGTCCTAAAAATGAAAAAGGTATTCTTTATCCCGACCAAAATTTTTATAATATCTTTCTTGATAACAAATTTATTTCTTATGACGAATTTAAAATTATTTTAAAAAATAAAAAATGTAACTCTATTTCTAAAAAAAATATTATTTATTTCAGAGGAGCAAATACCGGTTCCGATAAACATAATATGAGAATGAAACTTAAAAATATTGTTAAAGAAAAAAATAATAAATTTATTCAAATACATATTAAAGAAGAATATTTACCTATGTACGAATTCTGTAAATACAAATATTTACTTAATTTAGCAGGTCATCAACCTTGGTCTTATCGATTTTCTAAAATTTTACCTATGAATAGTCTCGTTTTCCATATTAATGTTTTACAATCTTATAATAATGGTAAATCTTTTAACAAAAAATGGATTCAATGTTTTGATGAAATTTTTAAACCAAATAAAGATTATGTTGAAATAAATTATAAATGGATTGAAAATAAAACAAGTGACCAAAATATAATTCAAGTTTATAATGAACTTGTTTCTTTATATCATTTTTATGAAAAAAATACTCTTTTATATAACAAAATAATTCAAAGTGCTTCTAAAAAAACAAACCTTATTACAAATCAACTTTGTGATGATATTTTTACTTATCTTATTCTTTTTTTTACTAAAAATTTTTATTTAAAAAATTCTTCTTCCTCTATAAATTCTTTTATAGAATCTACTCTTAAAAATACTCCTAAAAATGAAATTTTAGAATTTGATTTAACAAATAAAATTTTACCTAATATCAAAAATAATATTTCTTCTTCTAAAAAAGAAATTAAAAAAAATTATTCTTCTATTTCTAAAAAAGTATAATCTTATTTTTACTCTTTTCTAAAAAAATTATTATTTAAATTATATTATTATTTTAAAATATATACTTTATTTCTTTTTATAAAACCAAATTATAAAAACAAAATATAAAAATAAAATTATATCTTTTACTCTTTTCTAAAAATTATTTTAAAAATAAGTATTTTTTTAAAATATATA
>JACCDO011165752.1_pt1 | contig 10683 bp, 8 predicted proteins | sample 7446101 | NCBI WGS metagenome assembly JACCDO01 (sample SAMN15323440, study PRJNA562643) | freshwater metagenome | isolation source: river surface water | place: USA:Blue River Watershed | collected 2017-08-16
ACATGATTCTTTAAAATTACAAAATTTATAACTTGATGTTTTAAAAGGTTTTATACTAGTAGGGTCAAAACTGTTATCTTTTCTCTGTGGAGTTGCAAAAAAATGTTTAATATCGTTTGAAGCTTTAACTAACCATTCTTGATATTTAATAATAATATTATATTCTTCTTCAGATACATAGGATATTTTTGTGTCAAAACCTTTGTGTCCTTTACTTCTAATTATTGTTCTTAAATTATTTGATACACTCGATAAATATTGCATAACGAGTAATATTTCAGAAGCAGTATTGCATTTAGTATTTAAATCAAAACATTTAGTGATATCGACATCAATATTTAAATTATTATCGGTATCATCTTTTGTACTCGCAGGTTGTTTTTTGGTTTTAGATGATATAATGGAATTATCATTAAACAAGTGAGTATTCTTAATATCCTCTTCTGAACACCAATCTAAATCCATAATATATACTTAATATTAATAAATATTTATATAAATTTACAATTTAATTATTTTATATTGTAAAAATAAAAATTGTTTTTGTAACTAAATTTATAAAATTAATTTATATTATAACTTATATATTATATTATAAAACAAATGAGTACTAATAAAAAAAATAAATCTACTAAAGAACAAAAAGACATAGATGCTAAAAATACTAAAGGAAAAAAGAAAAAAGAGATGGATGAGAACGAGATTAATGATGTTTTAATGGCAATAGGTAAAAAGACAAAGAATCCTGGTGTTAAAACTTTAACAAAAAGTTTCGTAAACAAGATTAAATCAAAAACAGATGTGGATGATGATTCAATCAAATCAACAAAATCCAACAAATCCAACAAATCCAATAAATCCAACAAATCTACAAAAGGAAAAGGTAAGGGAACAAAAGGATATGATAGACCTAAATCAACATTTACGGATAGTTTAACAAAAGAGGATGTAGAAAAGAAACTAGAAGATTATAAGAAAGTTGATGATATATCTGAAATACCGATAGGAACAAATTTAAGATATTTTACAAAAAAAGACGATGAATTAGTATTTAGAATGGGTGGAAATTTAAAATCAAACAATGGATTACCAAAATTTGTAATATTAAAAAATGCATTGGGTGTAGAATGGTCAGTTCAAGTAGAAGGGACAATATTTTATAAAAAAATGACAATACAAGAAATAAAAGACGAGTATGAAGAAATTATAAAAGAATTAAATGGAAAAATCAAAAAACTAAAAGAAAGAGTTAAAGAATTAGAAAGATAGAATATTAAATTAGTAAATTAAATTGGTATATCAAATGGTATATAATCAATATAAATTAGTTCATTAAAAACCTGATTAACAATATTTTTATAATCTTGAATGGTTTCTATTTTAGTTATATTGTGTTCTGCTAAATCATCTGGATGATATTTATTTATAGTATTTGGATCAGGATTATCAAAAATATCATCAATTGTAGATAATGTCCATTCAACAAATTCTTTAAAATTTTCAAAATTTTCTTTTTGTTTTTGATTAAAATCTCGTGTAAGCTTATAGATCCAAATTCCATTATTATGAATAGCAATACCTAAAGGAAATTTTAATTTTTCTTTTAAAATTTCCATTAATATTAAAACATCAGCAGGAGATGGTGGTTCAAATTTAAAACCTCTTTCCATATTATGAGTATGCCATATAATTTGGTTTTTTTTTATATTAAATAACATATCTTCTGGATATAAAATCATACCATCAAAACGATATTCATTAGTTAAAGTTAATTTATATGGGTTATCAATATTATCTAAATTAAAAGTAATTATTCCTCCTTCTTCATAATCTAAATTTATATTAAAATATTTCTGTGTTTGCTCTTTAATCCAATTAAGAAATTTTTCATTCTCAATATCACTTAAAAATACAGAGTTATTTATAGTATTCATTTGATAATTATATATAAGTTTAAGTATATATTTAATAGTTATGCATTAGTAGTTAATTTAATAATTACTAAATCATTAATAATTTCAATTTTTTATTACTTATATATTAAATAAATTAAATGATAATTTTATATAAAAATTGAAATAATAATATTTAAATTTTTAGTAATAAAATTAATTATTAATATAACAATACTATGGATACAAATATTTTGTACGATTCAAACAAAGATACCTTATATATTAAGATATATAAATTGGGTGAGGGTGCATATGCAGAGGTATGGTGTTGTGTAGAAGTACCAAGATTATTATATTTAACGCGAATTAAAAAGCCATTTGATTATAAATTGAGGGCATTAAAAATTCATATGGATGATAGTTTTGATGAGGGAATGTTAGAAACAAAAATTAATGAAGTATTAAAATTAAATGGAATAAAATCAGATTATATAAATTATCCAATTGACCATTTTGTATTTGAAGACACAAATGTAATAGTTGTTTATGAATTAGCAATAGGTTCACTATATGATGTTCTTAAAAAATTTGATAGAAAATTAAGTCCTCAAATAGTTAAAAAGTTTATTGGTCCAATGAAATCGGCTGTAAAATTTGTTCATGATTGTGGATATATACATACAGATATTAAACCTGAAAATTATCTTTTATTAGGTCAAACACCATTACAAAAAGATATATTAAAATGGACTCAAAAATATCCCCTCCAAGATAAAATTAAAAAATTAAACACAATGAAAAAATATGATGAAGAAGTATTTACAGATGTAATTACAGAACCAATTTATAAATATTTAAAAGAATTATCCAAGAAATTTGAAATTACTGATAATATTATGGATAATGATTTTGTTTCTGAAACAGAATCGGATTCAAAATCAGATTCAGAATCGGATTCAGAGTCAGAATCAAAGTCAGAACATTCAATAGATGTATTGGATAATGATAATGACAAAAATATTAATACAAATGATGTGCTATCATGTTATTCAGATAGTTCAGGATATGATACTGAATGTTCTTCATATAATTCGGATCCAGATGAATATATAAAAACATATGATATGTTTCATACCACAGAGATATTGGATTATTTAACAGAGAAAAATAAAAAGGATTTAGAAGAGAATCAAACTGATTTAAATAAAAATAATGAAATTAATAAAAAAGATAATAATAAAGAAAAGAAAGAAAACAAAGTAGAACAAACGGATGAACAGAAAGAATTGGCAAAATATTTAGAGAATCCGATAATAAGATTAACAGATTTTGGTTTAATGGAAAAATTTGGTTCACGAGTACATACAATTCAGACAAGATATTATAGAGCTCCTGAGATAGTATTAGGATTAGAATATTCCAGTACATGTGATATTTGGTCATTAGGTTCAAGTATATATGAATTAGCTTATGGAAAAATAATGATTGATATAGAAAAGGATGAAGATATAGAAAAATATGACAGAGATTTAATAAATATAAGATTATTAATTGAGCGAATGGGTAAAGACCATTACGAATCAATAATAGATTTGGTAAAGATATCACCAAGAAAGAATTATATATTAAATCCAGACAATACATTAAGATTTTATAAGAATATAAAGTATGACGAATGGGAAAAAAATATTAAAAATATTGGAGGTATTGAATCAAACGAAATTTTTGATACAATAAAATCGATGTTATATATTGATAAATCAGTAAGAAAAATTAATATTTAACATAATCAGAATTGTTATAAATAAACATTTTTATATTATACAATATTTTAATAAATTAAAATATTTACAAAATATTTATATGCATAGGAAAATTATTATTTGATCTATTAGAATTAGTAGAAGTAGAATAATTAATAGAATAATTAGAACTATTTGAAATATAGTATGCTTTAGAATAATTATTATAATTATAATTATAATTATTTTTAGAAGTAAATTTATTAATAATTAATTTAGCTTTATTAATTATTTCAAAATTATCAGGATGTTTGGGGTCAAGTTTAGTGTTAATACTAATTTCAACATATTCAAAAATTGGATGGTTATAATCTTTGTATTTGATAACATTATTAAGTTTATCAATAAATTTAATTACTTGATTAAATTGTGTATCATTTTGATAAACTTTATCAAGTTGATTAATACTTTTTAATAGAGATTTATCTATGCAAAAATCATTATTATTAGAATTTGTACAAACCATTATTATATGAGAAAAGTATGAGTGTTTTAATATAATTGTTATATTATGGATATAGTAATATATATTAAGTATTAACCCATAAGATTATCATTTTTTTCAATTTTTTTTAATTGTATTAGTAATATTATTAAATAGTACTAATAATTATAGTAAAAAAAGTTATAGTAATAAAGTAATAAAGTAATAAATAATTAGTAAAAATTACCTATTTACATATTATCTATCTAAATTATTATGTTGTTCTTCATGTTGGATTCTAAGCTTAATACCTTTAACAGTGGTACCTTTAATTTTAAAGTTATTATTATCCAGATAATTAAAGAATTTTTTAGGAGGAGGTAATTTAACTCCATCATAAGAGGATGCATACCAATGTTTAAAGTAATTCCATAAATCACTTTTATCCATACTTTCAGTATCATCGTATATAATAGTATCAGTAACAAATTCAATATATACATTAGTATCCTTTTGATATTTATCAGTAGCTTGGAATACAATTGAAGGTGTAATTTCATCAATATCCTTGCATTTCTTATAAATAGGGAAATAAATATTTAAGAGTAACCAAGCAAGAGCCTGGGTCCATGTTGGCATTTTTTCATGTAAATTTTTATCTTTGGCTTGTTCATCAGGTTTAGTAGGTTTATCAACAAATCTTTGACTGAAATCAACAACTCTAACACGTCTCCAAACACCACCATCACCACCTTCAGGAATAGTGGGAAGTTTATTACAAGCCATTAATAATTTAAATTGAGGAACATAATAGAAAGGATCACCATATAAAGGTCTTGCTAAGATTTTATCTTGACCAGTAGCATTTTTCATAAATCCAGTATTAATTCTATCATCACCTTCAGGTTCTTGAGTAGTTAATAATCTTGTTCCAAATTTATCAGCTAATTCAGGAGTAGCTTGTGAACTAGAACCCTTCTTAACAGTCAAAAATGTTGGAGGAACAGTTCCATAATAAGAACCCATAGTTTTATCTAAAAGGTTAATAAGAGTACCTTTTCCATTGGAACCAACACCGGTCCAAATCATAAATTTCTGGTCCTTATTACCTCCTTCGAATAAACTAGCACAATAACACAATAAAAATCTCTTCATATCTTCTTCAGGTTGAATACTTTTAAAGAATTTTTCAATATCTTTAATAACAGGACTTTCTTGTGTGAATTCCTTATAATTATAACCTACAGTTCTACCGATTAAATCGTCAGGATATCCAGTTCTAAATTTTCCGGTTTGTAAATCAAAAACGCCATTATTAAATCCGATTAAATAATTATTTTGGTCTAATTCTTTATCAAATTTTTCCCAATAAAATAATAAAGCACATTCATGAATAATAGTTTTTTTAAAAGAACTTTTCTTTAATCTTTCAACTAATTTTCCGATATTAGAAGCTTTTTGTCTTAATAAATCAGATTTATAACCTGCATTAGAATCCAAATTAGATTGACAATAACAATCAGCGGCAAGTTCAGCAAATTTTTTACTAACTTCTTCAGATAATTTAATACTTAAAGTAAAAGCTTCTTCAATTCTTGTCCATCTATGGTCTTTAAATTGCCACCAAACATTACCACTAATCGAACTACAAACATATTCATATTCATAGATAGTGAAAATAATATAAGCGACATCATAATCAGTATTAATATTACCAGTATCTAAAAGCGCATTAATTTTTTCAGACATAATTTTTTTATATCCAGCAAAATTATCTTCTTTAGCCCAATGATATAGAGAAGCAATAGTATAACCATTATTATCATTACGTTCTAAACATTGAGTCCAAATCTTTTCACATTCACCTTTTTTATATTTTTTAGGTTCTCTTTTAGAGAATTCAATAAATTCATCTAATAAAGATACGTCAATATTAAACAGTGCCCAACCAACAACAATCCAATCATGATAATGATAAGCACGTTCAGTTTTTAATAACTTGACAAGTTTTCTTGCCATTCCAATAACATCATCATTTTGTTTAAATTTATCAATCTGATTGCCTTTATAATCAAACTTATTTTCACCTCCAGTACTTCTCATTACAACTCTTTCACCTGAACCATTACCAGTAGTACCAGTAGCTCCAATATCATCATCACCTTCAATAACAACTTTATTGGATGCAGTATTAGATGGAAAACCGGGTGTAGGTAAAGTAGAATTTGGAGATTTTAAAAAAGCTTGTGACAAATTGATTTTATTATCTTTGTTAATATATTTAGATTTGATATGTTCAATAACATTTTGATAATTAGAATTTTTTAAAGGTTTCAAAGATACTTTAGAATTACGACGAATAGCTAATAAATTAATTAATTCTTCTCGTTCGGGAATATCATCAATTAATTCAGCATTAGCATCAAAAATATATTTGACTTCATATAAATTAATTTTTCCTCCAATATTCTTACCAGAACCATATAAGAACCATTTATTTTTCTTAATAGGCGAACTATCAAATACACTATCATGAACTTCTTCTTTTTCCTTATCACTTAACAATTCATAACTATTAGTATTATCATAATCAGAATCATTATCATAAGTATCATCATCTCTAGCTAATTGTTCAGTATCATTATCAGAACCATTTCTATTTTTAAAATCTTCAGTAGCACACAATACATTAAATACTTCACTAAAAAGATTTCTTTTAATAATTTCTTTTTTACTTTCTTCAAATATTAAAAATCTATCCTCAATGGATAAATATAAATTAGGATAATGAACATGAAATCCATCAGAATAATTAGTATTTTTTTTATTATAAAATGGTCTTTCTTTCATTAAAATATAAGATTCTAAAACTATATTATCTGGTTTAGAATAATATTTCATGATAATATCATTAATACATTCAACTACTTGCATAACTTCATTTGAAGTTAACTTTCTTTGAGGAGTAATTTGTTTTAAATCATAATCTAAAACTAAAGGACCAAATTCTCTTGGTTTTTCCATAATATTTAATTTGCCATAATTTTTAGAACACTCTTTGGTATATAATCTTAAAAATTGCTCATAATCTTCATCTTCAACTCTAAAATTTATATTCATAATTCCTTGTTCTCTTGAAACACCATCCCCAACCCATTGTTGATGTGTTTCTACACCTTTTTCAAAAGTTTTATTAGACTCTATAAACTCTTGTAAAGATTTATAATTTGAAAATTTCCTTACGGCCTTTTTTTCATCCAGACCAGTGGATTTATTATTATTATGTTTTTTATGCTCTGAATCGTCTGACATATACATATTATTACTCATTATAATCTATATAATCTATATAATTATTTTATATTAAAATCAATTTTTTATATGAAAAATCAAAAATATTATATAAATTATTAAAAATATAATTTGATAATATAAACAGACCATTTTCAATCTGAAGACTATCCAATAGTAATTATAAAAAGCCTTCATCAAAAATACTATTAAAAATTTGATTAATTAAAATAAAATTATTAATAAAAAAAAATGAATTTAGAATAATATAACATAATTATATAATAATAGATATAAAAATGTTTTGTAAGATATGTCAAAATTTTATGGATATCACTAATAATATTAGTGCTATTGAAAAACCACAAAGTGGAGGGGATAATGGAGAAGAAATAATAAATATTTCAGCAAGTTCAGCAAGTTCATCAGATTTTGATGTTAATATGGAAGAAACAGTTGATTCATCAAATAAAGACGATAGTAAAAAATTACTTGAAGAATTGGTTGGAGGAAGTGATGAAGAAACATTAAAAAAAGTAGATATTGATAATTTAATAAAAAATCCTGCATTTAATAAATTAACAAATAATGAGAAAACTCTTGTAATAAATAAAATAAATGAACAAATAAATAAAGAATTAGGTCAAGTATCAAAATCAGATTCAGTTGTATCCAAAGAATGTTATTTTTATTGTAAAACTTGTGGATATTATGAAATTATTCCTGATAGAATGTTTATATTTTCAAGAGGTGACGAGAAAAAGGATGATATGTATAATTTTAATTTTATTAATAATAAAAATGATCCAACTCTTCCCAATACACAAAAATATACTTGTATAAATGATAAATGTGGAACACATAAAGAACCACAATTAAAAAATGCAGTATTTTATAGACAAAAAGGTTCTTATACTATAAGATATATTTGTACTGTTTGTGATGCATTTTGGAATACCTTTGTTGAAAAATAATTTATTATTTTTTTAATATTTTTATAAAAATTGATTTTAATATATAATATTTATATATATATTAATATATAAGTAAAATGCCTAGACCTAAAAAAGAAACACTTTATTCAAATAAAAATAATGTTGATATTAATAATTTGATTAATAATCTACAATCTTCCAATAGTATCGGTAGTACTGGACAAAAAAAAATTATAGGTAAAAATAATAAATTAAATGAACAATTTAATCAATATGGAGGCCGGGATGATGATGATAAAGATGATAAAGATGATGAAGAAGATGATGAAGATGAATCTGATGATAATGATTCAAATGAAAATGATAATGATTTAGAATCAATTTCAAATGAATCTGATGATTTGGATGGAGAAAAAGATTTAGATGGAGAAAAAGATTTTGATGATGAACCAGAAGGTTCTCAAGTAGACGAAGAAGAATCTGATAAAGGAAGTGAAAAGGGTAGTGAAAAAGGTAGTGATTATGAAAAAGATTTGGATGAAGACACAGTAAAAAAAAATTGCTATTCAAAATATGCAGCAGAAGCTGATGAAGTTGATTTAGAAGAATTATTTGCAGATGATGAATTTAAATTAACTAAAACAGCTAGATTATCAAAACCTGTTTTATTCAAGTATGAAAAAGTTAGACTTTTAAGTACTAGAGCTAAACAATTAGCTAATGGAGCAAAACCTATGATTAAAAATACATCAGGACTTTCATCAAAAGAAATTGCATTGTTAGAACTTAAAAATAAATTAATCCCAATGATTATTGAACGTCCAATTCCTAATTCTGGAGTTGAAAGATGGAAATTATCTGAACTAGAAATTATTGATTAAAACATATTTTTTTATAAAAAATTGAATAATTTATTTTATATAAAATTAAATTATCAACTAAAAAATTTTTTATTAACCAACATTATACTAACAACTTAATGAATACAATTATTAGTTTAGGAGCAATTTTAGGAAATATATTTATAAGATATGAACCGGTATGGAAAGAATATAATAATAATCAGACAAATTTAGAAATCAAATCAATTATTTTAAATTCAGTAAAAACCAATCAATATGGAACAATCCCAATTAATCAAACATTTTATGACTCAAAAATTTATCAAACTGGTTGGAATTATAATAAAGATATTATTAAAAAAGTATTAGAAAATTCTGAAATATCTAATAAATTTAATAAATTAAATTTTACCAATAATGATAATTCTTATCTATTTTATACTAGTGTTACTTTAGAACCAGATTTTGAAAATAAAACATTAAATATTAAATTTGATAATTAAATATAAATTTTTATAAAAATAATATACAGATTATTCATTTTATTTTTTAACTTTAGTAGATTTATTGGTTTTTTTCCCAGTAGATTTTTTAACATTTTTAACAGTTTCAACAGCTTCAAGTTCTTTTTCTAAGTCTTCTTCTAAATCATTATTAGATTTTTTAGTATCTTTTTTTACAAATTTATTATCAGTTTTTGTATCTGATTTATTTGTTTTGGCATTTTTAAAATATTCAACAGTTTCTTGAATATTCTGGTCAGTAATTAAATTAATTACCTTGCTAACAGAACTGGCATTTTCTAAATCAATTCCATTAGATTTTGCTAAATTACTTATCAAATAGTTTAGTGAATAATTAGTACTTTTCTTACTTGTTGAACTGGATTCTTCTAAATAATATCCATATCTACCAGATTTAAGTGTATAAGTGAATTTACCAATTTTCCAAGTTTTATCTGGATTTTTTGATTTTAAATCAAGTTTTTCAGTAACAGTATCCAATAGTAATTTTGGATTAGATTCTAATTCAGATTCAACAATTTGTAAATCTAGTGAAATTTGTTTTAAATTAAATTTATTAAGTCCACACTGAATATACTTTCCATATGGTCCTGACATTAATTTAATTTCTTCAGTACCAAATTTACCCAATATAATGCTATTGGATTGGGCTCCATTTAATCCATTTAATCCAACTAGCGCATTAGGATTTGGAGTTATATCAGATAAACATTTTATAACATAATCATAAAACTTTTTCATAACTGTAACTGAATTTAAAGTCCCTTCTGCAATATCATCAAGTTCAGTTTCCATATTCGCTGTAAATTGATAATCCATCAGCAATTTAAAATTCTTTGCTAAAAATGCAGTTACACTAATACCCATAGCAGTTGGTACTAACTTTTTCTTTTCTTTACCCAAAACCAAATCTTTAGTTTCTAAATCAATATTTTTTAAATCAGATTTTCTAGCTGTATATTTATTTACT
>JACCDO011641456.1_pt1 | contig 10683 bp, 2 predicted proteins | sample 7446101 | NCBI WGS metagenome assembly JACCDO01 (sample SAMN15323440, study PRJNA562643) | freshwater metagenome | isolation source: river surface water | place: USA:Blue River Watershed | collected 2017-08-16
CAGCTTCAAGGAGTACACAACGGGGGTGTATACTTTACAACTGGATAGTATGAATGAAGACTACATTTGCAACTCTCTAATACAATTACTGAATGACAATTGTTATAATGACAGCGGTTTGAATGCGGCTATAGTAGCCAACACTATCCATGTCTCACTGATTGTTGCGAAGCAGCAATTGCTTCTAGCCGAAAGGAAAGGTTTGTTGTGTAGAGATGAGAGTATTCAAGGAATTAATTTTTTTAAAAATATTTTAAATAAAATGTAAGTAATGTTATTAATGTAGTTAATAACCTCTTCTATCTCTTGAATTGCCGCGGGGTCTGTAATTATCACGGTCTCTGTTCCCTCTGCCCGAATCTCTTCCAGAGCGGAAATTACCACTGTGTGAGGAACTAACTCCGTAATTAAATTTTTTCAGTAAATATTTTTCTAATGATTGAGATATTTTTTTTACATGCATAAAGTTACAATGCGGTCCACGTTCACATTGTGTTTCGTCGTGTTGACGACATCGTGCTTCACGAAAATCAGACACATTGGAAAATTCAACTCTAAGTAATTTTCCATCATAATATTTACCCTTTAGATCCTCCAATGCAGTAGCTGCTTCCTCTTCATCACTAAACTTTACATACACATTTCCTGACATATGCTCACAATGATTCTCGCATATTTGTAGCTCTTCAATTTTACCGTAAGAAGTAAACTTTTCAAACATTTCAAAATAAAAATCATCAAATGCCTGCTGCATATCATTGGGATCAACAGACATCACATCGATATTTAGCATCATCAACGCTAGCACCGGATTGCTCCATAAATTCGGTAGGATCAATGTTTGACTAAACGGTGGCTTGTTATGCTGCCGAGAACAACTATCGCCATGGCGACAAGCACCCACTTTAAAGTAGAACTTGCAATTTACTTTGTCCTCTTCAGTGCCGTGAATCCGCGCCAGGTAGTCGGCGCCTCCTAGCGCTGTACGACTCATTTCGCAAACCTGGAATTGGAAATGGTATGACTTTATTTTTTTTGGGAAGGGCCGATTTTTACTTCCAATCCAATCCAATGTTGCGACATGACACAGACAGAAACGAATGTATCAATAAAATATCGTAGAAGGTAAAAGTAACTTTTCGAAAAATAATGTAATGTATTTACACACAAATCCTCTCTCTCATCCTTTCTTCGCGCATCGACAATTTCAATTACCTAGTTACCGTGTTAAAATGGGACGACTGACGTACCCATAATTCGACTGCCGATATAAAAGCCACGCACAGCTGTCACTTTCCATGACGCTGCGATTACAATCAACATATACGAACATGCTATTTAAAAAGGCTGATCTTGATGGCTTGAGACGAGTGTTTAAATGCGTTTCCGAATATAGGCACCTGGTTTTTGTGACGTCTACCATCATCGCTACTGGGACTGCCAGGAGGGGAAATATTACGCGCAACTGATGGTTTAAAATCGTCACTATGAATTACAGAAATAATTTCTGTATTCACAACCAGTAAATACTCTTTTAGTCTCATTCGCAAGTATCGGACCGCATCTCTAGCTTCAATTTCTGGAAAATTATCAACTAAAACCCATGCTTCCTCAAATTTTTGTTGCAAACTTTGTGTCAATGCACGCTGCGTTTCGAACAAATATCTGAACTTGAAGCTGTCGTTATTGTACTCAACAATACAGCTATAGGCTAACGCTGCCTGAGCTTGAGCCAAGATCTCCCAACCCTCTGCCTTTATTCGTAATATAGTGGATATTTCAGGTCGTTGATTCAACTCAAGCTGTGTGTAGCATGACTTTTTCCCTTTTAATGCTATTTGCCTCGCCAAGAAATGGTTTGCGACTTGCTTGTCCAGCTCATTAAAGTGCAAAATAGTACCATTGTCAGCTTCAACTTTTGGTCTAGTACATGTGACCGAAGTGTGATAATCACCACCACAATCCCAACAAAATTGATACTTACAGCGGCATGTCATATGAGGACAGCCCCCATTTTTCTCTATTCTCGACCCACATTTGGGGCAAGGTTTGGTTGTTAAATGCTTTAATTTTCTCGCCTCCATATCCTCATCCCTTCCTGTTTCCAGATAGCCACCATTGCTTTCCCATACTCTGACCAGCTCACATGTAGCAGGTGAATGAGGAGGGTAGTCACAACTTGCGCAAAAAGTAGAAGAACAAAGGGAACAAAATGCCTCGGAACAATTAGCATCATCAGCGAGGAAGAGAACTCCGTTGCATCCCTTTGGGTTCTTGCAATAAGACACCAAAGTGGTTTTGTTGTATTTGCTTTCTTCTACAAACGACTTCAATAGAACACTTTTCGCTTCCTTTAGATCATTTGGTGGTGAGATGAAAGCTATCATCTCGAATGTGCACGTGTATATGCAGTTAGGTTTAGGGCATTTAATTTTGACTTGGCGATCATATATTGCGTTATGGAAGTAACCTTCCCAACACTCATTGCAGTAATAATGGCAGCACGGAAGTGCGTACGCGTTTTCGCCGAGTACAGTGTCGCCACATATACCACAGTATAACGAATTATTTTTCCCAACGGAACTATTTACTAGGGACATAGCAGTGCCATACGTCGCTGAGGTATTGACTCCAAATATATCATAACGCAGAAATGAAGGACATTCGATAGGCCCCAAACCACACGATTGTCGCACAATTCTATAATTATCTATGTAATCCTCTATCAAACTCTTTGCATCCCATTTGTAATAGATTAATAGCACAATGGCAGCTTCTTCGTTGCATCGGATAAATTCGCAAGTCCGTGTTATTAAATTTTGCAGTTCTACTTCAGCTTCGTCCAGTCCACCCAGCGACCTAGATACAGCTTGTGTCGGTGACGGCAATAGCTTGGTTTGTGCAATACTCGCCCAGAATGAATCAAATTTGGTTAATAATGGTCCAGCTAGCGGTGCATTACTCAGTTCTGTAGCATCCTCACCGTCAGTCAGATTAAAACTACGGTCGGGACTGGAATACAACTTACTGGGACTTAATTCAGATACTACCAAGTTCCTATTATGATCGCGCAAAGAATTTTTGGAGGCAGAGAAGTCTTCAATGGTCAAATACCCATCATTGTTCCGATCTAAAGCCCTAAAGCACTCCAACAATATAGAACGCATTGAATTTGGTTCTGTTTGCTCCACCTTTTCTGCTTTGTTAGGCCCATTGTTCACGTGCTGCGCGAGAAGTATCGACTTGGAGATCGCATCCATGAGTGACAACACCAAGTTTACTCGACAATCGTTTGAAATACTAGCAATCTTACTAATTTTTTGCGTCGATATACCCGATTCATTGTTATCATTTGGGTCACTGCCGACTTCCGACGTATTCCTTGAAAGTAACAATTGTTGCGTGTTATTGGGTGGCAATCCTCTAATTTCGCGACACATTAATTGGTGTCTATGTAGAATTGAGATTGGAAATATATCTGGGCAGAATTCACAAGGAAGCATAATCTCCGTGTCATCCTCGTCGTCACCGGGATTTTCATCATCGCTTGGGTTAGATAAGACTGTTTCGTCGATTGGCACTGTCTCCTCGTGATTGAATCGTTCATTGACGTATAGTCTGTAGCTGTTATTGTCAATATCAGAACTCAGTTGGCTGTTTTGGAGCAGAAACTCGATGTCTTCGTCTTTGAACAAGTTGTGTATGTGGCTACACAAATCCTCATACAAAATTGTGTCTAATACTCCCAACAGTGTCATCGGCTTGCTTAAGTCGCCTCGTTTTGAATCAAAAGATTCCAGGGAGGATAAAATTGCATGAAAAAATTGTTGAAATGTAACGTAACTGCTTAAAGCACTATCACGGCTTACTTGTATCTCCTCACTAACTTTCCCCTCACTAAATGCCTTTTCCGACATGGCAACGGATAGGTCACCAGTAGGAATAGAAGTCAGGTCCACAGCATTGAGCAAGCTCGAAAGTAATGTATGTGGCAATACACTTTGGAGGAAGTTCAGTGGAACTGTTATGACTCCTGCATACCAAAGGTGATCATAATCGCCAGGTGTGGCTAAGCTTGCTTGAATGTGCGTTTTATGCTGATTGAGTCTATGATAGTAAAAATATGTCACGATTTCTCTCTCCAGTGGTGGCAAGTGATCATAGTAAACTTTTGATAAATCGGGCACTGAAAAGTGTAGTGCTGCAATACTGGCGCATGCATCATTCACTTCGCTACTTCGTTTCAATGAGCTGCTCAAAAGGTAGGTTGGTATGTCATCGACACACGATAAGTTAATCACCATATTTAGCGAAGGCGCGATTTTAGACTGCTCCATCAGATGGAGGAATTGCGCATCTTCCGCAATGTCGGACACGGTATCATCCGTCCTCGATACTCCTTCTAGATGTTGCGCGTGAAGTGCGTACACTTGTTGCATGGTTGCTATCACCGTCTGAATTATAATTTCTGCAACAATATCCAGTGTATGCTTCTTACTCAATTCGGTTTTCGATGCAGATGGATAACTGCTGATTACACATGGGGCCTGACCGATCCATTTGATGAATTTATTGAGAAAAATATCATAATGAATGCCTACAGCAGTGTTCACTAACTTGTTGATTCGAAGTACGTACCTCAAGTGATCATACAAATCTTCTCCAACTAGCTTACTGAATACGATTCCGTCGCTAATGTCCGCTGTACTTATTGCAGATTTCTTGATTATGTCGTAGTCATTTTCGTCTTCGTATTTATCAGGGAGGTAGCAATATGCAACGGATCGAAAGGTATCATTATTGCCTTTAACTTTCTCTATGATTGAAATAGCGGCAAGTCGTTCACTCCGACGCATCACGTCTTCTGAGTTCACACTGCATCTATTTTCTAAACTATCCTTTACGAGTTTTAATAGCACATCCAGAGGTACTGCGGTGTTATTGGTGCCAGCAGAATTCATGAAATTACCACTGTGAGTACGCGCGGCTTCTTTCAATATGCGTACAATACATGCATCAATTAAGTCATTCCTCCACGCATGTAACACATTCACATCATTGTTATTAATGGTGTTACTCAGAGCGCTTTGCGATGACAGGATAATAGGATTTACCGAGTCGAGGCCTCCAAGATTACCATACACATAATCATCTGATAAGCGATAACATGGAGCAGAATTAACCGTGACTTCGCATAGTATTGGTTGACTGGGACTCAATAATGACGCCAACACATCTTTGATTTCATTATAAGTCATTCCTGTATACTTGATTATTTCCGGGATTGTATAAATATCGCCCTCATTGAACATTAGTAATAACACTGCTTGTGGCGTTGATGTCAATAGAAATGCTGCAGTCCTACCTAATGGCCCAGAGATCCATCCTTTCAGCAGCACAGTTCCCGCGCCATGACACCACACAATCTTTCTCATTGATTTAATTGATGAGACTTCTAATTCTTTGAGACTTTTAAAGATATTCACACTTCCCCGACTCGTGCCTTGATGGCCTAACGTCGCATATACCTCGTTTGATACATTCTTTATTTCAACAGTGAAATTACCTTCGCACCAAGCATTGTTATGGTAGTACATCCACGGCAACTTTGACATTAGTTCCGTGACGTTGTTGCTGGTGTAACTACCTGTTACATTCATTGGAAACTTGCAATATGCGATGCAGATATCAGTAGCTTTATTGTGCGCAGATTTGATCTCGTACGCATTACTATTCGCATTGAATTCCAAGATGAATTTAACTCTGTAATTATTGCTTTTGGCATAAATAGGGAATCCATTCAAGGTGTCACAAGTGATATCATAAACTCCGTCAATGTGCAGCAATGACTCGTAAATGGTTTCGTTGTTAACGGTGATATTGCTGCGTATGAGGACCGCATCGCCCTTGAGATCCTTCTTATAAACAGGCGAGTTGATCTTAAAAAATAGCTGAAATTCCTGAGATACAATTTTCATTTCAGCAGGTAAATTGATGCTACTATACGGCAATGGAGACACCCATGCTGTCGGCCAAATGGACCCAGCGAGCACATGTACATTCAGATTGTTGTCGTTGAAAATCAATTCTTTCAAATTATTTGAGGGAAATTGAAGCATTCTATGCTGGGGCGCTCCCTCGTTGTTAGGAGTAACCTCGATTTGATCATAGTCGTAGCGATCTAGCATATACTTGCGGAATAATTTCATGGTATACACAGTTTGCTCTATATCCTTTATCATCAGTTTACTTTTAGACATGGCAGGCAGTAGCGAGAGCACATACTTCTCGGTATCCAAGGACAAGAAACGGTTTCGAAGAAGTCTTTTGGTCAATAATAATTCATAAAAATATTGGAATTCTTCGGTGGTTTGACCGCATAATACGCGTATTAAATCCGTGACTTTAATGATGCTGCAGTCAAAATCCATCAGTTCACTGTCGCTATCCGCTTGTGCTTCATTCATATTCAGATTTAAATGCTTGAAAGTATCTAGTAAGGAGGAAATATACACTGCTAATGCTTTCGATAACTCGGTGGATAAATCCTTGGGCAATTTGGTGTACGCCTTCATAAATGCCAAATCAGCACTCATATGGCAATGCTTAGTCACTGCTAGGTCAATTCTTGAGATATCTCTGGTAGTCTGCAATAATTTGACTAGGTGATTCACCAGATCCACTTCGACAGATGTCTTAATCACGTAGGTGCACTCTTCGATGACATATTCAGTGATATTTTCACGCCATAAGCGTTCAAGTACGACGACATTCTTGGTATCAGCGTGGGCACTAAAGACAGAAACAAACTGTCGCATTTTTCGCGCGGGTAGCGATAATCGATCTTTATTCAATAAAATGTGCCTCTTCAATGCAGCTTTTAAGCCGTTATTCAAATTGTTATATTTTATTTTTGCATCAATTAGGGTATCTGCGCTACCAGTATGCTCGATAAGCCCATTCACAACATATGATATTCCCAATGACCTCACGGTATTAGTCAACTTCATTGCTAAGTAACTGTACACTCGATTACTTGGTTCATAGTAATCTGGACTAGAGCTGCCACCATCAGCTGTTGATGACACTGCCCCTACGCATAATACCAAAATGTTCTTGTAAATTTTCTCCAGTAAAGATGCTCGAGTCATGAAATTTGTGATAACCTTGCTGTACTCATTATTCTCGAAATCATGCGACAAGGGATTCCGTAGTATGCACTGGGCGGCGAGATGCACTTTGATGCCACATCTTAGTATCAAATTACGATAAAACGCCTTCACTAAGGTGATCCTAAATTTGCTTTGACTGATTAAACTAATGATAGAGATACAGCTGTCTACAATCTGAGGCCGTTGGATCAACATCATATCGACTTGGTCAAGATTGGAAATCGTATCAGCATATTCAGTCAATATCATTGTAATTTCCCGTAATATATACTCAAATATAACTGATGCACATGTCTCTTGAGGAGCGCAGTGCCCATTGGTGCTATCAGATCCTTGGATGACAGAAAACAGCGTTTTATACCCTTTAGACCTACTAATGCTGCTTGCACCCAAGTCCTCAGAAATGATAGCAGCCTTAGAACCCGGAAGCGATTGTGACTCCGCAGGACCCGTAGGAGAGTGAGTCTGATCTGCATCACCTGGATGGTAGCAATCGTCTTCAATGTCCACGAAATCTTCAGCATCAAAACCTTTATCACCGAAAAATTGCCTTTTTAAAGTATTGGCATTGTCCCCAATACTGTTTATATTTTCTTTTATTAAGGAATAGAACGAGCGCATCAATTTCTCGAGAAGTGCGTTCGTGCGGTCATCATTGAGTGAACTGCACATCGCAAGATTGACTACCATTTTATTTTTTACACATTCCAACTCCATTATTGTTTCAATAACATTAATAAATGCATTGGCTGCTTGTTCCTTCTTGCGATTGAGCGATATATTTTTATGCAAGGCTATGGAATGTAACGGTGACACCAACTCTACATACTCCATCGAAATATTTGTTTCATACGCACACTTCACTGACGACGGACTCTTTTCCCTCCTAACACTGAGTAAATCCGTATATCCATCAATTTTCTTCCATACTTTAGGGATTGGTGTCATCTTACAGCTGCCGCGGGCACTATTATCTGCAGTGCAACTTTCATTGACAGATTTTCCAACATACAACAATTTGCAGTCCTCAATGGATATCAATGGTGGCGTAACAAGCAGTATTAACCACTCGCCTCGGCTAAAATCATCATATAATGCGATATATGGCTTGTTGGTCACATCAGTCAGGCTGCTTTCATCTTCTTTCGCATATAGAGGATGCAACACCGTATTTCTTTCTGGTGACTTAATTGAATTAGACCTACCACTTTTGGGGTCGATAAAATCACGCAGTTGATACAATCCATCGACGTTGATATCGGATTCAATCGACTCACCAGTATCATCAGTAACTTCTAGTCGGTATGCGAAACTAAAACTATTTTCAGGTGTTTCTGCACGAGATGCCCACAGCATACCGTTGTATAATACCTTCGGAACGTAACCCCTACCATCGAGCAGTCTATAGAATCCTGACCCAAAAACTGTAGGTTCATCATCTACAACTTCAATGACTTCATGAAAACTAACCATTTCATGCGGCAATGAGGGCAGCATGGTTGCAGGATCACACTGCTTCGACGGTAGTATAGGAAGCTTACACGATTTATTGTTGAAATTATTCTCTAAGTACAATCGGTGCAGTACAGAATGACCCATAAGAATAGTCGAAGTTGAACAAAACGGACATGATACTGTAGTCTTCAGTTTCGGTGAGGCAAACTTGGGAAGTTTCACGTTTATACTACATCTGCAAGTGTAATATTTGTATCCTTTTTTACCATCACTGTCACCCATCAGTTCATTATTAATGTCATGCACGGAAAAATTTTCACTTAGAAGACCTATCACCAAAGAAACCACATGCTTGGTGACAAATTCATTCGCTTCTTGATGCATGTTATCTTTTATTTCGCGTAGATCGCCATCTACCTGTAGCGATGGACTGCCCTTTATATTGTCATTTACGAGTTGAATATTATTATTAGTATTATTATTACATTGTCGGATGGTATCGCTATCTTTTCCAACATACACACACAAGGAATCTGAAAATTCTATTAAGAGCTGATTCCTTATAGAATCTAACTTCACAACAGTCCCAAGTCGCCACATGTCATCTTGAAGTACTTCTAATTCATCACCGAGACTTAACATGGCACGCCAATTTGACACTTTTCTACTGCTACCACCATTTAGATTAACGGAAGATTCTTTCTCTCTTTTAATGCATTTACTGGTCATACCAACGAATGAATCAGATGAAAAAATGTTACAAGATTCAAGTAATATTCGTAGCCTTTCGTCAGTTAATGAGAGTATCTTATTCTGTGAACCTTTATCGCTCAAATCTTGTTTCAACGAATGCAACAAAGATTTTAATACCTGATTTTTAATGCAAGGTGTCAAATTTATAAACATTTTAGTTATTTCCTTCGCAAGTGTGACTAAGCTATTGAGCTCGAGATTACAATTACTATTATCTTCCTGAAACAGTATATACATTAAGACTTCAAGTAATAATTCTGATACCACATTAGGCTTCCAACCAGATTGTAAGCAATGTATTATACCATGTAGTGCTGGTGTTACCATTGACAGCGATAATGATGATACACTGTCTGATGATTTCCATACCTCTGTTATTAATGCTACAAACATTGATGCTTGTCTTTCTAAAATGACGTATGCATGACTCATTGAAGTTATATCATCAATAGCAACATGATTTATACCAATTAATAGATTACTTGAAACTTGCACAACCTGATCATGTATACTCTTGAAAAGTCCCTCAGGCAATTCATCATCTTCAATGAACATATCCAATAACGAACCGAATGCTTCGTAATGTATCAAATTCTTAATTTTTCCATTACAAACAGGCGCTGATAGCACGATATATCCCTGCAATGTCGGCAATAAGTCTGCAACTTTACTTCTAAGTATTCGTTTTTGTTCACTCATGATATATTCTTTCACCTCTGAGACTGAATACTCGATGCGCAGTTAATGCTGATCAGTACCTATTAAAATACCGTCCTCAGCAGCTCTGTTAGACTCCTCCTGGTCGCCCTACTTCTCTTCCTCACTTTCCTTTTCCTTCGTTTTTTCGGTTTTCGACTCGAAATTTCGAGTCAAATTTCCACAGCCAAAATTAGAGAAATAGGTTGAACATGTTGTTATACTGACATGCAGCAATTGAAAGTGGAAATTTTGAATTTCATTTAGCATAAAATCAAACTTGCAGTACGAATCTTCCGGCGTTCGCTCTGGAGCTCACCAGATAGTGCAAAACGGGGTTTCTACGACTTCTCCTTGTAAGTTAATAATATGTCGAAGCGCGTGCAGGATAGGGAGTCGCGGCGTTTTCAGCGTGGTTTTCAGTCGATTTTGAGCAGTAAGATCCCAGCAGTTGAGACGATTGAATCGTCAAAAGTAACTGGAATTTGTTGGATTCAATCAAGCGATTTGACCAGTACAAAGATAAGAATTTATGAAGCAGGTTTAAAAAATTTAGACATAAATATACAATTTAGTAACAACAAGGTTAATAGCGGAACTAATGTCA
>JACCDO010198899.1_pt1 | contig 10682 bp, 11 predicted proteins | sample 7446101 | NCBI WGS metagenome assembly JACCDO01 (sample SAMN15323440, study PRJNA562643) | freshwater metagenome | isolation source: river surface water | place: USA:Blue River Watershed | collected 2017-08-16
ATTCAGTTACTCCAGAAAAGCTTTCGTTAACGTAATCAACAATTTTAGACTGCTCGGTTAAATTAGCCTTCTTTTTTGCGTTGTTTGCCCTATAGAGAATCCGCTTTTCTTTTGGCGGAATCTTTACCAGGGTGTCGTTGTAATCTGTCATCATATTTAGAGTCATTCTTCCGATAGCTGTCGATCGAAAAACCGTCCTGTATGGTGGCACAAACTTATCCAAAGCTGTGATAAGACCTTCGCTGGCTGCCTGAATAAAATCCATATACTCAAGGTGGGATGGAGGAACTTTTGACCAAAAAATCTTAGCTCGATTGATCGCAAGGGGTAGGTTGTTTTGGCAAAGCTTGTTTCTTGTGTCTGTAATTTTATTATATAAATCTAGCAACTTCTTCTTGTGCGGACCTTTATAATTAGTAAAGTCTTTTTGCAGCCTGATCTTTCCGCTTTTATCAACAACCTCTTTTTTCTTACATTCTAAGCACCATTTTATAAACAAAAAACTAATCCTAAATTTATGAAGCATTGAAGAGTTGTTTTTATGGAACGCTTTAAAAAGCTTGTCCGAAAAAGTCTCTTGCCTTTCTCTAAAATAAGTTCGGGCCGACAAAATATTGCCTTTATCTTTGAAGATAAACTGCATAAATTTTTTATATGTATCTTTTCCCGACGGATGTGAGAGGAGGGTTGACTTGAAGTCTGCCTCTAAAGCGATAAGATCCGTGATCATGGTTTTTTGATCGCGGCCATCCTCCTTTTCGTTTTCCCTTAAGATACCGTCCATCTCATCCACAAACTGCTTAAACAAATCGCTCATGTTCCCACCTGATGTTGTGTAACATCTCCCAATGTTTCATATATACCAATTCTTTCGTCCGCGTGTCTTTCTAGCGCAGACGAGCCATTTACTTTAAAGTCAATAACCCAAAAATCTGGAATGCCTGGTACGGGGCGGGTGCCGCGACCAATAGCTTGCTTAACCTTAATTTCTGATAGGCCGCCTTGTAAGTAAATTAGGCACCCTACCGGCTTAAGGTCCACGCCCGTTGAAATTGCGGACGTTCCGATCAAAAGTTTAGTTTTACCTTCGTTAAACCTTTTTACCGCACCTTCGGTATCAGACTCCCAATACTCTTCTGGAAGATAATCTCTTAGCTTTGTGCCGGATGCGTCTTCTCTATCGGACGCGCCACCGTGAACAAATTCAAACGGAACGGTGATATGGTTCTTAAGAGCCATAAACTGCTTAAATTCATCGATGATAATAACAGTCTGCCTGTTAGCTAACGTGACTGCCTTATGTGCAATCTCTCCGGCAAGCTGATTTACATACTTGTTTAAATAAAGGTTATTTCTGGTTTCTGTGCCAATATCGTTATGGGTAAATCCGGTAGAAGGCACATTAAAAATCTTAAAAACCGGACGTTTAAGGTAGCCTTCATTAACAAGGTCTTTAAAATCTTTACTGTAAACAATAGGGCCGGTGATTCCGCGAAGTAAAAGCTCTGAGCCGTCGGTGCGGATCTGAGTCGCTGACAAAAAGAATCTATACGGAGCATCTTTAAGGACTCCGATACAGACCTTATCAAAAGTTTCTGCGGGAGTTGTATGTGATTCATCCCAAATAACAACTTTTGCTTTACTAAGAAAGTTCCACTCGGGGCTTTCTTCTTCTACTCGGACTAAGGATTGTGCGACACAAATCGTGAATAGCTTGTCAAGCTCTTTTTTGCCGTCGCCGTATTTACCAACCCATTTCTTGCCAAAAAAAGTCACAAAATCTTTATAAATCTGGTTAGTTATGGCTTTTGATGGGGTTACTACAACAGACTGTAAACCCAACTGCTTGCAGATATTTAGAAGAATAAGGGATTTGCCGCTACCGGTTGGCATACTAATTGCGGCGTGCTGGGCCTTAATAAGAGCTTCTAAGGCTTCTTTTTGGTAATAACGCATTTCTGGTGGTTTGGCGGCCCAAGGAATTGATTTACCTGTTATATCCACGACTTGACGTTTAAAAGGCCAGCCAAATACGTTCTCTAAATCTTGCCATAAACCACTATACGTACATGGTAACCCTGTTTTAGGGTCATTGAATAATAGGCAAACTTTTTGCTTATCTTTCAGTTCGCTCATAGCTTTTTCAAACGACTCTGGGTTAGACCCAGCCCACCTAAAATTCTTTTTAAGCTTACTGATCTGATAAGTCACTTGCCGGTCCTGAAAGGTAAGAAACCTCTTGACCTTTTCGGAGTCTTCTGGCAGAAGTATGGTTGATGGATTTAAAAGCTTTGTTTCCATATCTATATCAACAATATAGCATAAATACATCTAATGAGTTCCCGTTATTTCCCGTGAGTTCCCTTTAATAACAATTGATCGCGGGGGTTGACTATTGGCGGCGGCGGGGGGCTCATTACCTGTAATAGTAATAATATTATATTAATAGTATATTAAGAATAAGACTATTATTTATATTTATACTACTATTATAGGTAATGAATTATTCCCTTAAAAAAAGCACACAAAAATTTATATTCCGCCAAAATTTTATGCTATACTCAAAATGTGAACAGAGATTATATCGAATACAACCTTATACAAGACGGTTTTGCTTCCGCAAAAATCGTTGGAATTCGCGGAGTTAACCACGATAACTCCCCATCTAGAATTCCAGACTTTGAAAAAGAAGTTAAAACCGGACTGTATATGGACAATCTTTGGAAAAAGGGGCCGCGCTATAGAAGGCAGTTTTACCTTCTAGACCTTCTCCTTAAAAGAAGTGTAGATTCCGGTGGAGTCACTGTCACAGATAACAAGAAAATTAAAGAACACTTTGAATATTTTTATAAAATCAATATATCTAATAAACAAATATATAACCTATTAAAAAAACTACACAAAGATAATCAAATCTGGTTTAAATGCGAAAAAACAAAAAGATACGAGTCAGTCGGCAGCGACAATAAAAAAACCTTTAAATTCAGCAGACGAAGAATCACATATGTATGGTCAACCTTTTATCTAAATAGATGTAAAATAAACAAAGATATCGCACCTAAAAACGTATCAGACCTAAGAATACAAGCAAAAGAAGTTAAAGTTAAATATAAAGTACATGACTCAACGCCATCATTTAAGTTTGACAGAAAAACAAGAACAAAAAAAGAATATACGATCATTCCATTTTTTAAAAACCAACAAGATGCGATTAAAAAACAGGTATTACCAGAGCATTTTTTGCACGGGATTAACGATAAACACGGAAACAGCTTAGTCTGGGGATGGCTTGACGTTAAGTCGTACCGAGATCAAGGTTACAAAGAATTCAGAAGCTTAATAGGAAGGTCGCCTAAAGATATGGCCCGGCTTCGAGGGTTCTTTACGTCAAAAGCACTAAACATTAAACCAAAGAGAAAAAGGAAATAAACATGAGCCTGTTTCAAACCAACAAGCCAAAGTCAGCGGCAAAAGTAATGTTGCCCTCATCTAAAAAACTTGAAAACGAGGTTATCGAAACACTACTACACATTTCCAAGATGGTCGGAGCCACGCTGGGTCCGGGCGGAAAGCAAGTCTTAATTGAGCGTCAAGAAATTGGAATGAAGCCAATTATGACTAAGGATGGAGTCACAGTTTTTAAGAATCTTGGTTACGAATCTGCCGTAAAGCAGCTTATTTTAGAGTCAGCTCGTGATGCGGCGGTGCGAACAGCGGCAGAAGCCGGGGACGGAACGACAACATCCACGATCCTTTCTGGCTCCATTGCTGACGAAACAGCAAACGTGGTAAGGTCTAATCTAAGGCTTAGTCCACAAAAAATTGTAAGAGAGATGCAGAGTTTGGTGCCGTACATTACCGACAAGATCAACTCTTATAAAATTGATACTACTGGGGATAATTACGAGGAAGTTCTTTTGCGTGTGGCAGCCCTGTCTGCCAATTCAGATTATGAGCTTGCTGGAAAGATTATCGAGGCGGCGGATTTAGTGGGCGAAGAGGGCAACATGACCATTGTTGAACAAAACGGCCAATCTCGCTATGAAATCGAGCGACTTAACGGCTATACTATCGAGCGTGGATATGAGGAATCCTGCCGCAATTTTGCCAACGGGTTTATCAACGATAAATCTGGAACTCTAGTCAACCTAGATAACCCGGTATTCATCTTGTTCGACGGCTTTATCAACGATATGATGCAAGTGTTCGACGCGCTGACCAAGCTTGGCAACCATTTTCAGGCAGCGAGCCGCCATGACAAAGGCGTCGTTCTAGTGGCCCACGGTTTTTCCGATTCGGTTATCGGCGACTTACACGTCAACTGGAACCACCCAAGCTCTCTTGTAAAGGTTTTCCCCGCTTTGTCACAACAGAATGCCATTAAAAACTCCGGCACCAATTTCCTTTACGACCTTCAGGCTTATACAGGCTCCCCTGTATTTAATCCAGTAGACCGCCCAGTATCTGACTTAGATGCAGAAGCTTTATGCAACAATAACAGGGCGACAAAGTTTGAGGGCGGACGCTTCCGAAGCACTGTTATCGCAAAGGAAGACCCGGAAGCTATCTCCATTCGCGTAGATGAGCTTAAGCTTCAGAAGCAGCGGCCAGAATCAGAGTACGAACTAAGAGATTTAGAGGTCCGCATTGGTAAACTGACTTCCGGCATCGCTAGGCTTAATATTTATGGGCCATCCGCCGCAGAAACGCGAGAAAAACGCGATCGTGCAGAAGATGCGTGGATGGCTATTCGCGGAGCTATTAAGTACGGCGCAGTTCCGGGCGGTGGCTATGTCCTCACTAGGCTCGCAGCGGACCTTCAAGTCGCTGCTGACGCTATGCCCGATAGCCCCAAAAAGTTTGCTGCGGCTATTCTTGGAAAAGCGTTGATTGAGCCAGTCAAAGTCCTATATAGAAACTACGGGCTAGACGAGGAAGAGATCAGCAAGCAAATTTACCAAATACTAAACTCTGACGACAAGGTGTTCGATCTTTCAGAAGGCGTTTGGGTTCCTAAGTACGACCTTTTAGATAGCGTCCCTGCGGTAGCGGAAGCTATCCGAAACAGCATATCTATCGCCTCCTTGCTGGGAACAATCGGCGGCATCGTGGCCTTTAAGCGAGACTATGACACCGATAAAGAAGAAGAAAAGCTCGTAAGAAATTTCGAAAAGGCTATTGGCGAAAGAGGTAGCGTTAATGCGCAAACTGAGTAAACTTCCGTTAGCATTAGCTTTAATCGGATGTTCTGGTTTTGCAACCGCGTTGGCGGTTACTGTCCGCCATAGCACGGCAACCTTTGGTAATCTTGAGCAATTAAGTCTTATTTTAGCCGAAGCTTCGTATAAAAGAGGGTGCCTAGAATCCTCTCCGGCGGCGAAAAGAAACCTGTGCGACCTTAAAGCAAAGCAGCACCAGGAATATCTACAAGACCTATATAACCGTGTTGGCCATCTGCCTGAGGTAAAATGATGGCCTGGTTTAGTTTTCAGTGTAAGGATCATGGCAAATTCACGCTCTCCTTAGAAAAACGGGAAAAAATCCAAAAATGTCCTAAGTGTGGACAGGATTCTCGTGCTATTATAAAGATAGGGTCTTCTCAAATTGTCGAGCGTCTTGATAATGGCGCTATGGCAAGAGCGGTAGAAAGGCTCCATAACGTAGAAGAGCTTATAAATGAAAGAGCAGAAAAATTTGCGCAAAAAGATCCACTCGAAGACCCAGAAAATGGCGAGTGACCCTTTTTTAGAGGCTAAAGGCGATAAGCTTGATCTAGGGGTTGGAAACCCAGCCTTCATGTTTGAGTATTGGACCTTGGTTAAAAACCTTACCGAAGGTGCCGGGCAGACAAAAATAAGCATTGATAAGTATATGTCTTACGACTATGCCCAATCAAACAGCGAGCTTAAACTTTCAATCAAAGAGCTGCATAAAAAATACAAAAATGCCAGCACAGATGGTAAACATATAGTGTTCGGCAATGGCGCATCCCAACTCATCTCTGCCGCCGGGTATGCCGCAAGAACACTGTATTCAGAAGATTTTTACACCCAGCAACCATACTGGCCAAGAATCCCCACTCTTTTGGCTTACGGGGCGAGTGCTTATAACGATCAAGAAAAATCGCCCCGATCAACAATCGTCTGGGCTGAAAACCACGGCCACCAAACCATCTCTTTTACAACGTCCCCAAATAACCCAAATAGCGTGGAGTCCGTCGCCGACGAAACCACATCCGTGTTCAAGATATACGACCTATGCTATAACTGGCCTCAGTACACGGCACCCAAGACCTATGATGGAGATGTGTTGATATTCGGCCTTGGCAAGGCTACCGGTCATGCCGGGTCTAGAATTGGCTGGGCAATCGTAAAAGATAAAAAAATTGCAGACAGCATGACAAAATACATCGAACTTTCTACGTCTGGAGTTAGCCAAGACGCGCAGGCAAGAGCTTTGACGGTGCTTAAAACATTAGAGGAATTGGAGAAAGTGCAGTTTACTAGTGTTTTTGACGCCGCCAAGTCAGAACTAAGCCGCCGTTGGGGACTTCTAAAGGCAGTCACTGACACAAAAACAGAAGAGTTCCGGGTACTTAACAATAGCGGGATGTTCGCTTGGTGTGAGTGGGCCGACAAAAACAAAGATGGGGCTAAAGAGTTCGGCGAAAAATATAAAGTTCAAGTTATTGGCGGCGAAGCTTTTGGAGCAAAAAAGCACAATTTTAGGGTCAGCATAGGGTGCTATAAGGCTGATTTTGACCGATTACTAGAAACCCTGGTGGCTAATGCTTAAAATCAAAAGACTAGAGCTAGAAGGGTTCAGATCCTTTAAAGAAAAAGCCATCATTGATTTCCCCGATCAGGGGCTGGTTTTAATCAGCGGCAAGTATGCGGGGTCGGACATCTCTTCTGGTAGCGGTAAGTCATCCATACTCTTAGCTATTGCTTTTGCTTTGGATATCTGCGACCTCCCAGGCACAGACCTTAAAAACTGGGACTCTTCTAAGATGTCCGTTAAGCTGACTATTGAAGACGGTAACCGTAATGTATATGATATCGTAAGGAGCCCCAAGCTCACCCTGTTTATCAACGGAGAGGAGTACCAATCTCTATCAACCGGAGCTAAAGAAAAGATTGCCGAAATCCTCAACACCTCCCCAGAGCTACTTAAAGCTTTGACCTACAGGCCGCAAAGATCAACAGGTAAGTTCATCAACATGACGGACTCTGGTATGAAAGACTTTTTGTCGAGCGTCCTTAAGCTAGACGCACTAGAGTTGGCTGCAGACAGGGTTGAAGCGGACATCAAAAACTTTGAACTCGGCCTTGAGCGGCAAAAAGGGTTTCGGGATGCCTCCCACCGAGCCCTAGAAGCTGGGTCAATACTCACCACCGAGGATCTTCAAAAAGCTCAAAAAGAGTACGAGCGGGCTGCGTTAACCCTAAAAAACCTCGAAACCAACTCCGCTTTTGACGAAATAAACGCAGAAATTAAGCTTATTCAAACCAAGCTGCATGAAGCCAATCAGGTTAGCCAAAAAGTTTCGCAGGCAGAGTACGAGAACAAGGCCATTAGGTCGCAAGTAATGACTCTCCACGAGGAGATTGCGCAAATCAAATCAAACATTTGCTACACCTGCAAGCGAGAGTGGGACAGCGGAAAAGGGCTTCAAGAAGCCAAAGAGCAAAGGCTGCAAGAGCTGTTGCAAAAAATGCAGGTCAACATAAGCATAATTAAAAACTCATCCCCTATTTTAGAAAACGCACCGACGCTTCAGTCTAAAATGGCAGAGCTACAGATGAAAATCGGCCAAGCCAAGGCTCCGGTTGAAAGCGCACGTTCGGCAAAACAGTCTGCCGCCGCCTCGCTCTACACTATCACAAGCGTTTTTGAGACTAGGAAGAAAGAGGCCGAAAACTTAGAGGCGGCTGTGCGACACATTGCTAGTATAGAAGAAGACTTGCGGCTATTGCGATACCAGCAGGAGATTCTAGGAAGAAACGGCTTTTTAGGCTCTATTTTTGACGAAGTGTTAAAAGAGATCGAGTCTAGAACCAACGATATGCTGTCTGCCATCCCGAACGTGTCTGAATTCACCGTATCGATTTCTTCAACCTCTGTTAGCAAAGCCGGAACATCAAAGAAAACAATATCAAAAAAACTATACAAGAATGGCAAAGAAGTCGGGGTAAAAGCACTTAGCGGCGGGCAGCAATGCAGCCTAGAGCTATGCACCGACCTTGCCGTGGCAGAAACGATCAGGGCTAGGCACGGTTCTGAGCTTGGGTGGATTAGCTTAGACGAGGCTATGGATGGACTTGGCATTGCAGAAAAGCAAGCCGCGCTAGATATCATTAGGTCAAAAGTTAAGGGGCTGGTTCTCATCATCGACCACTCTACGGAAATCAAAGAGGGGTTTGAAAAAATCATCGAGATCGAGTACAACGGGAAGGAATCTTATGTTGCGCGAGCCTAAGAAAAAACCTCTACTTAGCCCACCGCTCCCAGACGAAGTAAAACTTCAATATTTTGAGGCTCTTCGCGGCACTACCCCAATATATCTGTGTATCGTTTCGGGCAACTCATCAACACCGAGAATGTATTTTGAAAAAGACGAGCAAAATAAAGTGGACGGAATTGTCCGGGTCTTTTTTAGCAAGGATGATATAGAAATATATATGGACATGGTTGCCGACTCCGAAAGAGTCCCCTATACAATGGTAAAACTTTGGGAAACTAATCTGACGGAAGTCGTTAAGTTCTTGATTAAACTAAACAATTCAAGCAAAAATAATAATAAAAAAGGTATTCGCGCAGTCGCATCAACCATTTTTATGAACACACTGACAGAGGTTGATGTTTTTTGGACTAACGAAACCGAGCTTATGGTATAATAACTTTAAAGGAGCCGTGTATGAAAGAAAAAATTGAAGAGTTGCGTAAAACTTTTTCGCAACAAATTACGCAAGCCAATGAAAACATTAAGGTTTTAACTGGTAAAATTGCTGATGAAAAACAAAAGCTTGAGCAGCTTCGCGGAGCCATCTACGCACTCGACGTACTGTCTTCATCGACCGCCGATCAAACTTCTGCCGCAACCGAAGAGCAGAAGTAAAAAAAGAGGAGTAATCATTATGGCTAAAGCACCGCGTAAAGCAAAAACAACTTACGATAAGGTAAACGAACTGGACCCTAATTTTACAAGCGAAGTGTATTCTTTGCGGGACGACCAGCTAAACGAAAAGCTTGCTAGTATGGCAAAACATCGCGCAGAGATCGAAGAAGCTAAATCAGAAGATGTCGAGCTTAAGTCTCTTCGAGAATCATTGAAGGTGGCCGGTGAAACCTACTCTGAGCCACTCAAGGGAATTAAGCTTAAGACCAAGCTTATTGTAGAAATCCTCAAAGATCGCGGCAAGGCTTAAGATGAAAGTGCTTGGACTCGACCTGAGTACCAAGTCAGGTTACGCAGTTATCGAAGACGGGGAACTGAAAGAACACGGGCTTGCAAAGGCCCGTGTTCTTGAGCCTTTAGATACGCTAGAAGATTACAATCAAATCTCTAAGGCGGACTCCGTTGCAGAACAGCTTAAGGCCGTTATTCTTGCCGTTAAGCCCGACTTTATCTACATAGAGCAAACAAACGGGGGTCGCTTTAGAACATCCCAAAAACAACTGGAATTTATTCACTATTCTGTACTGGCAATGATCAAAAAAGAGTACGCAGCTTCCGCAGTCCGCTATGTGGACACCTCTCGATGGAGAACGGTCTTAAATATACGTCTTTCAAAGGACCAGCGCAAGCATAATAAACTAGTTAAAAGCAAGTCAGCTCGCGGGAAAATCACGCCAAAACACCTTGCCGTCAAGTGGGCAAACGAGTCGTTTAAGATGGAATTAAAACTGAAGGATAACGATATTGCCGACGCCATTGCCGTTAGCTATTACGGCTATCAAGAAAACTCAAAAAAAATTTCCACGGAATCACTCGATTCTGCGTTATCATTAAAATAGTAACCATCACCTTGGAGGAGAGCCTAAAATGTTTAAAAATATGGCATCAGAGTTTGTATACACCAGAACATACTCACGGTGGCTTGAAGAAGAGGGGCGTCGAGAAACTTGGCCCGAAACGGTTTCTCGATATGTTGAGTTTATTAAAAAACACCGTGGTAATAAAATTCCGCCAAAAGTTATCAAGAAAATGCACGCATATATGCTTACGTTCGATGTAATGCCATCTATGCGTGCTGTTTGGGCCGCAGGGCCTGCCGCCGAACAAGACAACACCACCATTTTTAACTGCTCTTTTGCAAAAATTAGTACAATTGAGTGTTTTGCCGAATGCTTGTATATTTTGATGTGCGGCACAGGGTTTGGCTTTTCTGTTACTAAAATCGCCGGAGACAGCCTTCCATCGGTGCCAAACATGACACCAAACTCTGTCTCGGATGAAATCATTGTCGAAGACTCTAAGAGCGGGTGGGCAGACAGCGTTAAGGCCCTTATTAAGGCTTTGTATTCGGGCAAAGACCAGACCTTTAATTATTCGTCTATTCGTCCCGCAGGAGCTAGACTTAAGACTATGGGCGGCAGGGCGTCAGGCCCCCAGCCATTAATCAATCTTCATGTTTTTATTAGAGACACCTTTGTTAAAGCTCAGGGTCGCAAGCTAAAAC
>JACCDO012232502.1_pt1 | contig 10682 bp, 9 predicted proteins | sample 7446101 | NCBI WGS metagenome assembly JACCDO01 (sample SAMN15323440, study PRJNA562643) | freshwater metagenome | isolation source: river surface water | place: USA:Blue River Watershed | collected 2017-08-16
ATCCGACGGAGAACTCCAGTTTGATGCTGCTATTGTTCCAAGTATCGCAAGCAAGAAAGCACCCCACAGCCCCGTCGAAGGTCAAGCGAACTGCTTTATTTTTCCAGATTTAGAAGCTGGGAACATTGCATATAAGATCGCCCAGAGGCTTGGCGGCTTTGAAGCCTATGGACCAATTTTACAGGGCCTAAAAAGGCCCTTTAGTGACCTATCGCGCGGAGCGACCATCGACGATATCGTGTTTGGCGCTATGATCACCATGCTTAGATCTTAATATTAATTATTTTATTAAAATACGCCAAATTGACATACTAGAATCATTGGAGATATTAAAAAATAAACATGTAACCTTAAGTAATTATTTGATTTTCCATTTTTATAAAATAATTTATAACTTTTAATTGACAATTAATTTAAATTATAATATTTAATGCCCCGTCACGGCGTCTATTACAAAGCAACCACTTTACTGACCCCTAACGGAGGCATCTATGCGTTTCACCAATCAACTTACTTCTCTCTCCCTCATCTTCGCAGTTAGCGCTTGCGGCGTTAAAAATGAAGACAAGAACTCAGTAGCACCCGCTACCCAAACATCTGTCGAGCAGCCAGCAACTGCGATTGTACGCGTACCTGTGGATGCTAACGGTGCACCTGCCGGCGAACCAGAAATGCGTTTAATCGCTGAAGCAAAAGAACTTAACTCAAACGAATCCGTCGAAGCAGCCTTTGCAGAAGGCAAAGCACCAGAGAAGCTCGTAGAATCAGAGGCTGAACTTGACGGCGATACGTCGACCCAAGCATGGGGATGCTGGTCACGCAGCTATACAACTTACTATGCGCCGAGCTATGGCTATTCCTCTTACGGATATTCAAACTATGGCTATAACAGCTATAACACCTACGGCTCAAACTACTGGGCTTCCAGCTACCGCCCAGCCCTCTATTCAGGCGGCAACAGCTACGGTTACAACTACGGTGGCTCTTATGGTTACGGCAATGGCAATTATAACGGTGGGTACTCCTACTACACCTATAATCGCGGCTACTAATTAGATCGCAAGATTGTAACAAAAACCTGCTCTCTTCCTAACTTAGGGAAGAGGGCAGATTTTTTTAATCACACCCCTTCTCGCGCTCAGTTAAGGTAACACCAGTAAGGTCACGGGCCTTCGCCACACCGAACCCAGACAATTCAGCTAATCTGGCTAAAAAATTGGTATCCGATTTTCGTGGCCCAAAACAAAACCCTCCATCAAGCGGGTATTCTGTAAAAAGTGAACTAGCCTCCTCATTAAAAGATGCAAGACACGTTGATGACAAGCGGGGTGAAAAGCCAAAATAGTTAATATCAAATTTTCGCCGAGCGTCCCCTACCATCGGCTTAAAGTTAGCAACCACATATTCATCCCCAACAAACACATGACCCTGTGACGGTGCTTCAGTAGTAATATCCCTCACCAGCTTTAAACTAGTAGAACCATCATTCCACTGCTTTGCAAAAGCACGTTCCGTGATATATGGGCCTTCCTCACCATCCCCCTCACGCTCACCCGTCCAAGCTCCCGCTACTTTTAAATCATAGGAGAGGGCGTCCCCAACCTTTGTCACTACGATTTGACTGACTAATCCCATGGAGTCGTCACCTCCATCAGCTTTATGGGAGAAATCCCGGGTTAGAGAGATTTTGCTTCCCGCCTCATCCCACAAAACTTCCGCAAATAATTGCCCTAAGTGACAAAGCTTAGCTTGAAATTTAAACTCTCCTCCATCATCTAAGGGCTTAATAATTCCCCCTAGTTCCCCACCCCTACCCTTTTTATTAAACTTAAGCACACTTTCCTGATCTCCCTCGAGCCGCTGGCTACGGGAAATTGCGTTAACGGATTCCTTTACCCTCTCAATTTGACGCAACATTCTCTTTAGCCTGCGAGAGAAACTAGTCACCGCCACCTTATCAGCCCTATCACCAACCCCCACCAAATTTAACGACGCCTCATTTACAGCATCGTCTGGGATTAAGATTCCTAGGTCAGGCATTTCATATACAATCGCGCTCGTCGGTTTGCCATCGCCCTGAGGCTTTTTAGGATTACCGACAATGGTCCCACACCCTATTAACGCAACAACAAGGCCTAATAGACAAACTTTTATAGCAATCTTCATAGGCCTCTCCTCGCTTTTTTACTTAAAGGAAACATTTGCACGTTGATTTGCACAACCCGTGCCTCATCCCCCCCTGAATCCCCATCGTGCTCAAGGCGTGACATTTCATAAATCCACTCTTCAATGCGCGCTTTAAGCTCTGGAATTTTTTTGCTTGGAACAGACATCGTGAGTGCACGCACATCCCGCTCCGCTTCATCAATTTGAGTAATGGCTTCACGGCTGATCTCGATCATCCGTTGATGAAAACTGACGATCGCCAAACTATCGACCTCAGCAGGTGTCTCAACCTGCCCCCTTATGGGACGATACTGATTTAAATGAGAATCAAATGACATCATCCCTAACTTCACGAGTAGGTCTAATGATTGTTTTATTTGTTCAAGCCTTAGAGGAAATGTGATGCGACTTTTTATCCATTCTGGCGATCCATCAAAGTCAGGTAATAACGCAACTTCGCGCACCACTGGATTACTCCAATCGTTAAAAAATGCTACCTGCTCAGGAGAGAGTTCGTTAGGACTTCGTCTTGTCTTATAAGTTAGAAGTAACCGAAAAAGCTTCGAACGCTCATCCGGTAATCTTGCGTTAGCGTACTTCACAAGAGTGGTCCAATATCGTCTTTCGGCACCACTTAATTTTAAACTTAAGGCGATACGCACAGCCGCTTTACTGGTTAAAGGCCTAGCCCCTTTAATAATGAGCCTAAGCACATTAGTAGCGGAAAACCCAAGATCTTCAGCAAATTTCTGATAAGAATATTCAACGTAAGCAGATTTAGCGAGTCCATAAACTCGAGCTAAATAGTCTCGGTAACTCAGGTAGTCTGTTACGCTCAAGGTGCGAGCTATGTCCCAAAGCTTTTGCACGCGACCTCCTCATACTCTACACCCAATTACAAACTGAAAGTTCAAACAAGGAGGGGGAGATCCCCCTCCTTCAAAGCATTGATTAAGCCTCTGCTGCTTTCGGAGCAACACCAGTTGGTGCGGCTACGTCGTCTTTTGAAGTTTTTTCGGTAGCTTTCTCTTCTGGCTCGTCGAGCTCACAACCACTTGGATCGTAGTCGAGCTCAGTACCGTCACTGTACTTAATCAAACTACCTTCTTCAGAGAACGTAATTGTATAAGTTTTACTAGCAGCTGTAGCGTCTTTTTCGTAAATTGCACCTTCAATCGACCCAGAAACAGGCACGCATTTTTCTGTACTAGACGCTAAATACATCACGTTGATAAATTTAGTTTCAACTTTCGAACCGTCTTTATTGGTGGCGGTTAAAGTTCCTGACTCAACCGTCCTAGAAACAAGAGCCTTGTCGGCTTCTTGACGCTTAACAATTACCTTGAGTGGTGCATCGTCAGCAGTTTTAACCGTGCTAGCGATACTTAAAACAGATCCATCTTTCTTGGTTAACTCAAGGGTTCGATTCATCGACTGGGATGTTTCCTTGGTGATGGTAATAACACCATTGGCGACGCTTTTATCTAGAAATTTCACCGACCGAGTACCCTCGTGAGACGATTTAAACGAGTGAGATTTAGTGGTGCCTTTTTTGATGTTTGTCATGCTCATCGATTTAGCACGCTGCTCATTGATCGTTACATCAAGCTTTAAACCATTAACCCCACCTTCATCAATATCGGCACGTTTTCCGTTTTCTGCACAATTAACTTCCCCACCTTCTAGGCTAAAAGTCCTAACTTTTTCAGAAAATGATGTGTGGCTCATCTCAACTTTAACGTTTTTATTTTCTTTACTACGTGAACGTTCAGAACTCCGTTTAATCGTAACAACTGCATTCTTATCCTTTTCTTCACACACCCTATAGCGTGTCATCTCAGCCTTTGCATCACTTCCTGTAAGAGCGAGTGCTGCGGACGAGGAATCGTTAGATTCAGCAACCGCACTTGCTCCCGCATCAACCTGAGAGCTGATGGACTGGGTTGCTGCTTCACTATCTGATGCAAGTAAACTACCCACATTTGATGATTCAGAGTTTGCATCCTTGTCATCTTCTTTTACTCCGCAGCTTGACACAATGAGAGCAGCTAAGACTGGGGCGAAGGTTTTACTGGTTAGGTTTTTCATCGGACACTCCTTTTTGGGTTGAAAATTCTCTCTAATCTCTCTTTCGGCGTTAGCGGGAATTTTTTTAGGCATCCCCGCCATTATTGAATCTCTTATCGGCATAATCTTATTTGCACTTTAGATAAATCGTATAACTTCAATATTTTAAATATGTTAAAGATCATTAGAATATATTAACTTAAAGATTTTTGCACCTTTTTGATATAAACCCACCCCCCTATGTCCGCGCTTGCAACAAATTATTCAAAAGTTAAATATATCAGCTAGTTAAAGAGCTATTCGTGCTTGGTAGGTTTGAGCTTTAACCCAACTCATGGCATGATGAGCGAGCAAAGTCGAACTTTTAGAAGCCAATTAGGGCAGTCAGTTGGAGACCCACTTTGAATATTCTAGCGACGACACGTTTAGCTTGTCTTGGATTTGCCCTTTCCCATTGCGGTGCAAGTAGCCCAAGCTTCCTGAGCAACGTGGATGAAAAAATCTACGACTATATTCGCGTCACCAAAGAATTTGCTAATTCTGAAAAATTTCCGAAAGAAGAGTTTATTGAAGACCATATTCGTTCTGAAAATTTCCGTATAGGCTATCTCCCCAAGGAACTAGCCTATACCGTTCAAGATCACGCAACCATCTTAGATCCCGTCGAATGGGCTAAAGTAAGAATGGACCCAGAAACTCTCTCGCCCATTCATGACCCATCGGGCAAGAATCAAGCTGACGATCATCCCCCTTATGCCTACCATAATTACTTTGCTTTACGACAGGCTCTGACGCTACTTCGCGACCAAGCTCCTAGCCTGGTAACGCTATCATCTGCAGGACAAAGCGAAGAGGGACGGGAGCTTCTCTACGTGCGCCTAGCGGCAAAAAAAGACGTTTTGCCAGTGGAGGCACGACCCCGAATCCTCCTTGTCGGCAACATGCATGGCGATGAGACTGTCGGACGAGAAATGCTTATTCACTTCGCACAAGATCTTGTGCATCAATATGCTCAAGACGAAAAAATCAAACACATCTTAGACCACAGTGAAATTTTTATTTTACCATCCATGAATCCCGATGGATTTGAGCTTGGACGTCGGTTTAATCGACGCGGAATTGACTTAAATCGGGACTTCCCTGATTTCACAACCGCTTCTGAGCATTCTGAATTAGGACGAGCAAAAGAAACGCAAGCCATCATGGCGCTGCATAGGGAGTTCTTTTTTACATTATCACTTAATTTTCATGGCGGAGAAGTTTGCTTCAATCTTCCATGGGACACAAAATCTAATCGCAAACCAGACGATCAATTTCAAGATAACCAACTCATGCAGGCGCTCGGCCGTGCCTACGCCGACTTAAACCCTACCATGCGGGAAAATTCGGGGGGGTCCTTTGATCGCGGTGTGACTTACGGATACGAATGGTACGAAGTAAACGGCGGCATGCAAGACTGGTCGATTCACGACCATGATAGCACCCACGCAACGGTTGAGCTCTCCTTTACCAAATATCCCAAATCTGAGGCTTTACGCGGTTATTTTGATGAAAACCGCGCATCCTTAATCCAATTCCTTGAAAGCTCACTCTTTGGGCTACACCTAAGTGCTAAAACCGAAGATAAGCAAAACATTCCTATCACGGTAAAATACAGAAGTGAAGGCTATGAGCGCATTATAAACTTTCCGTCTGGGGAGCTCCATAAAGCCACTATACCTGGCCACTATAGTGTTATGATCTCAGCTCCTGGCTATAAGCCCGTGAGCCTTGATTCAGAGGCGTCGGAATTCAAAGGCTCGATGACTTGGATTACATTATCAAAGTAACTATTTGAAATAAAAGATCTTAATATTTTATTTCTCAAGTTTTGCAACCTCCCTCCGAAAGACTACGAGTGTTAAGGAGGGAGAATCTGCGTGACGTTTAGACGGTTTAAAAAAGTAAAAATGGTTTGGGGTACGCTTACGCTAGTCCTTGGGCTTAATCTTTGCTTGATAAGCGAATCGCACGGCCAGACCCTGTCCTCGTCGACGGCTAATATTATTAACGAGTCTACACCTGCCAAGAAATCCAGTGTTAAAAAGACCAAGAAAAAGCGTAAGAAAAAGAAAAAGCCGGAACGCTGGACTAAGGAAAAATCCCAGGAAGAACTGGAAAATATCGCCCGCGTTGTTACCGGAGCATTAGTTTTAGCACTGATCGCCATGTCATATAACCGGAGAAAAAAAGATCACGCCGCACTTGCGAGCGTCGCTAGAAGCTCGATTCAGCATGCCCCCCGCGCGGTTCACATCCACCAACACCAAGAGACCGACCCCCTCGTCGCATCAAAGATGAATCAAGCCACAGCCGACGCACAACCATTTGCGAGTCTGCCAGCTACCAGCGAGGACTTAATTAATACCTCAGCCATTCGCCTCGTATCACCGAAAAAACCTGGCGAGCCTCAAACTCCTCGCGGCCCCTTGAAACGGGCTGCCGGAATGGATGCGGCAGCGCTTCCGGTTGGAGTAGGCGACTACTTTTCAGGACTTCCCGGTGAAAGCGTATATTGGACAGGAGAAACTAAGCGATTATTTTCAGGTGTAACGCTGAGATTTTGTGTTACCAGCGAGCGCTTGTTGGTGATAGAAGAAGGTGGACGCTTTAAAAGGCAAGACCAAATCAGTGAATGCTTTCAAATTCCGCTATTGGATATTCAAAGAACCGCTGTTGCGAGAAGACCTCGAGCTGAGTTTCTCTGGCTGAGCTTACCAGGACTTGGTTTTCTCCCTACAGGATTTGCCCTAACCATGCTGGGACTTCTTCTATATATAACGTTACAAAAGCGCACCCTGAGTTTAACAATCCAAAATCATACTATTTATTACCATATTCCTCTGCGCCTTCGAGAGCAGCTTCTGCGCTTAGTCCATCAAGCCCAATCAGATTTTCGCGCGAAACTCACAGAAAAACCTTCACCGCAGGGGAGGGCGAGTGCATGAGGTTAGAAATCACTCTTTTTTGTAAAGTACCTAATTTCCTTCTATCAGAATCCTGATATAATTCGTGGCTTAAATGGTGAGTGTAAAGGAGATCCCTGATGTCATACTTAAATAAATTAAAATTAATGAAGGAACGCGCGGGCCAAAGAAATACTGTTGGACTCAGGGACGAAATTCTAGAACATTAGTTGAAAAAGGATCCGCTTCTAAGCAAAGCCATTGAAGAGGGCTTTAAAAAGCAGGAAGACCTTGCAAAAGAGTTTCCAGAGTTCGCTAAATTAAGTGAGCAGGAGATGATTGTCCGCCTGCAGGAGGGTTTTGTAAACTTCTACCCTGATGATCAAAGAAATCCCTATGTACCCGTAGCTGCAAGGGGGCCTTGGATTGTGACCTATCATGGGGCAGTCCTCCATGACTCGGGTGGCTATGGCATGATTGGGTTTGGTCATGCCCCTGATAAGATTCTCCAAGCGATGAATGCACCGCACACAATGGCCAACATCATGACGGCAAGCCATGCGCAAGCTCGTCTAGTTTCTAGACTTAAAAAAGAGATTGGACAAAATCGCAAAGAAAGATGCCCCTATACGAGCTTTCTTTGCATGAACAGCGGCTCAGAGGCTGTAACGGTGGCAACCCGGATTTCTGATATCCAAGCGAAAAAACTCACCGATGACCACGGTCCATACCATGGCTATCGGCTCATGTACTTATCGTTTAAAGGTGGGTTTCATGGCAGAACTGAACGCCCTGCCATGCTGAGTGATTCATCACAGAAAAACTACCGTTCGAACCTCGCCTCCTTCCGTAATTTAAACGTTAATTACACCATCACGCCTAACTCGCTTTCTGAGCTGGAAGATGCTTTTAAATGGGCTAAAAAAGAAAAGGTTTTTTTTGAAAGTATGTTTATGGAGCCCGTTATGGGGGAAGGTGATCCTGGAAAAGCAGTCACTCCAGAGTTTTATAAAAGGGCTCGAGAGTTGACGAAGGAAGCAGGAACTCTTTTGGTTGTCGACTCTATTCAAGCAGGGATTCGTACCCAAGGGCTTCTAAGTATTGTTGATTATCCCGGTTTTGAACACCTAGATGCTCCCGATATGGAGACTTATTCAAAGGCTGTTAATGCGGGACAGTATCCTCTATCGATTTTAGCGTTATCGGAAAAAGCACAGAGGCTATACGTCAAAGGGGTTTATGGTAACACCAAAACAGCGAATCCAAGGGCACTTGATGTGGCAGTCAGTGTCTTAGACAGTTTAACACCTGAGTTGCGGCGTAATATCAGGGAACGAGGCCAAGAATTCATAGATAAATTCGAAGCTTTAAGAAAAGAGTTTCCCACTGATATAACGAAAGTACAAGGAACTGGACTTATTATTTCAGTTGAGGTCAATCCCGAAGCATTTAAGGTGATCGGTATCGGACAACTTGAAGAGTACTTAAGAATCCATGGTATTGGAGTCATCCATGGTGGGGTCAACTCTTTGCGTTACACCCCACATTTTAATATTACATCAGATGAAATTAATCTGGTTGTGGATGCACTGAGGGAAGCCTTAAAACATGGCCCAAGAATCAAGTAGGATTTTCCCATAAGCGTCGGATTTCATCAACTCGACGCTGGTTCACGCCAAAATCAGAATATCCCACACGAGACGCTGAGCGCAGGTGAATGACGCCTTGCTCAGCACCGATGCTGACTTCAAGATCATCCACAAATCGCATCAATTTCGAGGTAAATTCAAAGTGAAGGTACCCAGGCCTTTCGGCCTTTAGCTCGCTGCGGGGTAGGCCGAGAATCAACTGCTTAAGGCGAGCTTGGGTCGCTCCCATATCCCCCTGAAACTTAAGGGGAGAAACGAAGTGTGCCTGATCGTCAGGATGAGCCGTACACACACAATTAGGGGATCCCGGACAGATTGCCAATCGACCATCGGACTGAATTCCAAGAACCTTATTATCCTGCCCCATCAGCTATCCCCTTAATATGAGTGACCATCTCCCTAGACTATACCTCATCGAAAAAAAAACTGCATTTTATCCTAAACTTTTTTTTATATTTACCGAAGAGGTATTCATAACCTTGGCATCATCCAAGGAAGATGGGCCGGGGCACCCCAACGGCGGTGCCACGCCCTTCCCACATGCTTAAGCTTGGAGCTCTGATTGCCCAGGCTCTTGAACGCTTGATAATGACCTTCCACCTAGGTGATTCGCAAGCACGGAGCAGTCAAACTCAATTTCTGCTTTTAAACTAGTCGCCCGCTGTAGTGCTCGATTTAAAAACCGCTCTGCGAAAGGTGCCCGCACCGGATCAATTCCTGCGTCCCTTACTAACGCCTGAGCTAAAGCAGTTAGTGCTTTAACTTCACAAAGCCTCTCAGCATGGAGCAAAGCAGGACTTAAATCTTCAAATTTTAATAAGCCCTTCGTAAGTTCACGCACAAGCCGAGAGAAATCACCTTTTTTAACCTCTTTCACATGCGCTAAACTCGCACGTGCGTTTACGCTGAAAAGCTTTAAAAGAAGTGACATGGTCGCTGCAGTTTCGAGCTGTTCAAGGCGCGAAAGCTTGCGAGAAAGTGGCGTTGTTGAACGGATTGCCTTCACACGCAAACCTAATGCTTTCTCGAGAAATGCGCGTGGACGCTTGATAATGCCTTTTAAGGTATCTTTAACCACCATTAGACTTTGAATCTGTGATGTACCTTCGTACAGCGGGAGAATGAGAGATTCTCTTAACCAAAACTCGGCGCGGTATTCCTTTGTAAAACCGTACCCACCATGCATTTGCAACGCATCACGCGCCATCGAGACGGAGCGTTCTGACCCGTACCACTTCACCAGTGGCGTGAGCTTACGCACCCTACGTTCAGCTTTTTTATACTCTTTTTCGAGAAGAGCCTTTTCCTCGGCACTTAATGTATCTCTCCCATCACGAAGTTTTCTTTCACATTGGTGCATGGTTGATTGGAGTTGCCCAGCTTGATAGACCAAGCTTCGTAATGCTTTAACGTCAATTTCCATATCAAGCAGTTTTTCTGCAAGCATTTCATGCTTTGCAATCGGCTTACCCCAGGTTGTCCTTTGCGAGGTATATTCAGAAACCATGCGATAAATAGCTTCCATATACCCTAAGGCTTGACCTCCGACCGCAATGCGAGCGTCGTTCATCAAATCAAGCATATGGTAAAATCCTTTACCATCTTCGCCCAGCAAATAAGCCTGTGAACCTTCAAATTGAAGTTCACAGGTTGCGGATCCGTGGAGCCCTAGCTTCTCTTCAAGCTTGGTCACTGCAAAATTGTAGCCTTCTTTGCCATCAATTTTTCGCAGACATAGATATAAACTTAGATCATTAAGTCCCGCCGCTCCTTTAGCATTTTTAGCTAATACAAGCGCCACCTGCCCTGCACCATTTGAGATAAAACGCTTTGATCCAAAGAGAGAGTACGTACC
>JACCDO010279700.1_pt1 | contig 10679 bp, 6 predicted proteins | sample 7446101 | NCBI WGS metagenome assembly JACCDO01 (sample SAMN15323440, study PRJNA562643) | freshwater metagenome | isolation source: river surface water | place: USA:Blue River Watershed | collected 2017-08-16
TCACTCACTCACTCACTCACTCACTCACTCACTCATACTTTCTCATTCACTCACTCACTCACTCACTCACTGTCTCCTAGGTAACATCCAAGGCGAATGCCAGCAGCAATAAATGGACTCCGCGCTTTTTACGGTTGATAAATATTTTGAAATTGGATCATTTCGAGATCATGGTCATCTGTCAGTTGATGAAAAGCGTCATTCTCGTTCCTACGGCGAGTGACATTGAATTCTGCGGCAATGACAACTCTATGCAGGGCAGAAGCGGCGTGCAGCACTTATTGCAAAGCTTCAGTCGAGACTTATCCGAGTTAATTAGTCATCGAAAATATTTTAATAAAACATCAACTATCATTAAGGAAGGAATCGTAATGGTAACAAACTACTCACTCATGCTTACTCACTCACTCATGCTTACTCACTCACATAGGTATTGGACGCGGAGGACATCATCCGATCGGGTTTCAACTCTTCGATTGTAGAAATCGACCGGCGAGTGCTAGACTTCTTGATAGGATTAGACACGGAGTTGAGCGAGATCGTGGATGGGTCGCACCTGTACAACCCCACCACGGACATCGACGACGTCATTATCCCAACGGAAATCAAGAAAAGTGTATTGGATATTGTGCAGAACTATGAAGTGTACAAGAAAGCCATTAATATTCTTGAAATTGACAAGAAATTGTCGTATGGATTAGGCATCACACTACTCTTCAGTGGAGAAAGTGGTACAGGAAAGACTGCGTTAGCGAACAGCATCGGTAAGCTATTAAAGAAGAAGATACTGTTGGTGAATTTCCCTAATCTAGGTAATGCCTTGCACACTCACTCAGTCACTCACTCATGCCTACTTACTCAGTCACTCAGTCACTCATGCCTACTTACTCAGTCACTCAGTCAATCATGCCTACTTACTTACTTACTCATGCTTACTAACTCATGCTCACTCACTCACTCACCCACTCACACTCACTCACTCGCTCGCTCACTGTTAACTAGGTGTCAATTCTCCCGGTTACTACGTCAAAATGATCTTCCGCGAAGCAAAAATCCACAATTCAATAGTATTTTTCGATGAATGTGAAAGTCTGTTTCTGTCGCGCGATAAGGACCACGCCTCCCGCGTGAACACGCTCCTCACGGAGCTTGAACATTACGATGGCATTTGTATCCTCGCCACAAACCGCCCGAAGGACTTGGATGAGGCCATGCACCGACGGATTCAATATTCATTTGAATTTAAGAAACCAGATTATTTATTTCGGGAGTTAATATGGAAAAAATTGAAGCCTGAAAAGGTACAGATCGCGGATGACGTCAGCTACCACGAGCTTGCTATCAAATATGAAATATCTGGTGGTTTAATCAAGAATTGTTGGTTAAGTGCAATTGCTAACGCTATTGGACGTCATAAACATGATAAAATATCATTGCAAACGGATGGATTAGTGATTACCCACGAGGATTTGAAGACGGCAGCAGCTAGTCAAGTACGTAGCAGGATGACGTCATGTGATTTTGATAGAAAAGTTATTCCAAAGTTTGGTATTGATGGAGTTATTGTTGATGATAATATAAAAAATGGATTACAAGATATAGTCAATTGGTTCAAAGCCCAAACCGTGTTGGTGGGGCAGTGGGGCTTTGCCAAGACCCACGATCTACAAGGGTGTCCCGTGCTATTATCGGGTATATCCGGTGGTGGCAAGAGTCTATCGAGTCAAGCAATTGCTTATGAACTTGGTAAACCATTAAAAATTATTAATTGTTCTAATTTGCTTAGTAAATGGGTGGGTGAAAGCAGTAAGAACATTGAAGCGGTCTTTAATGACGCAGCAAACAATGACGCAGTGTTGGTATTCGATGAAGCAGAAGCATTATTTGGTACCCGAACAGGTGATGATGCATCATCACGTCATGATACCATGAATGTAGGGCTGCTCCTGCACCATATGGAGACGTTTAACGGGGTGGTTATTGTGATTACCAACATGAAACACGCTATTGACGAGGCGTTTTTTAGACGGTTTAGGTATGCGTTGGACTATTCCATGCCCAATGCAGCGCTGCGGAAGAGATTATGGCGGTCACTCGTCCCTCATGAATGCCCAGTACACTCTGACGTGGACTACGACTATCTCGCTAATACCTATGAATTCTGTGGTGGATACATCAAGAATATCATATTCAAAGTCGCATCACGTGTTGCGTTAAGAACGGAGAATAGAGTCATTACTATGAGTGACTTCATAGCGGGTTGTGATGAAGAGAGGAACAAGAAAGGGGACTCCCTTGCCAAGTTCAATGCAATGTACGCATGAGTGAGTGAGTGAGTAAGAGTAGGTGAGTGAGTAAACAAATAAGTATAATAGTATTTTACATGGAAGAAAACATAATAAATAGTACAATCAATTCAAAATTCAAATTTGTTCTTCAACCGCTTTTTTTCTTTCTATCAAATCAGTAAACCATGCTTGTAACCGTTTACTTATCTTATTTTCAAGGGGTACTTTCTCTTCTTCTTCGTTGACTGCAACCCCAACTGTCGTATCCGTTACAGGGTTCATTTTAGCTTCACTACTAGATTCATCCTCTGGTAATATCTCCTCTTCTACCGCCGACGTCACTGGTTTAGGCTTACCCAGTACCCACAAATCACACGAAATTAACCGGCAAATAATTTCATAGAAATCAGATTTATCGATATGATTGCCGAGTACAGAGTGGTCCACATCGCTGTCTACAGGTGCGAGTGATGGATATATCGCGCGCAGGATACTAGCCGTTGTAAATCCTTCATCCAACTCAATCCCTTTCAATGTTTCCTTGCAATATGCCACGACGTGTAACAGTTTCACTTGGTTATTGCTTCTATGACTCACTTCCTGCCATATCGCATCAATGCGCACCGACGAGGTCAATGGTACACTCACTATATCCGTGTAAAATGCCGTTGCAAATGGATCTCGTAAGCTGTCATTACTGCACAACGGATAGATTACAGTCCCTAAAAACTCATAGATATAGTCATCAACGGTCCTATTCGTCAATCCTTTTTTAATAAATATTTCAATTAATACGCGAATAAGTAATTCACAAAATTCTCTTTCACGTAACGGCTGTCTTGGATCGATACTAGAAACCGTTTCAACTTGATAACTAAGTAACGTCTCATCAACGTCTAGTAATCCCAATATGATACGACTCTCTGACGGAGTACAGTTAGCAGTAGAGTTTAATGACTTCTTCATACTATAATAATTACTAATTGCAACGGTTTTATGTTCGTTCGTCATTCGCAAGTACGTGGCACACATATCAAACGAGTTATAAAGATGTGTAAAGAGTCCTACTTCCCGCAGGAAGCGACGAAACATGTCTAACGTCATGCAATTCATTCTTTTATATATATTTTTATGTTGAAATATTAATTTTTCAATTTTTGGCCACGTGGTGGTATAGGGATCAGTGATAGACACGTCACGGATTTCACGGGACGTTATTTTTACACTGGCATCGGCATAACGACGAAAAAATGTTTTGATATAACTATTATATTTCAATAATAATCTTTCAATTTCTTTGGTTACTGGTAACCGACTTATTGGTACAGATTTAGGGATTTTATGTAATAGATCCGTTATGTTAATACGAAATTGTGGACTTATATCATCGGATGTACGTTTTGCAATCTCATTCACTAGGGTTGGGTCACTGATGTACGTAGACACAATACGATCCTTATCAAAAATGACTGCTTGAATGAGTCCTTCCGCGGATATAAATATTCCATCACCATGTTTCATATTGTTCAACCACGTACCTGAGTACTGACTACCATTGGAATAAAAGAATGTACCCAAACCAGATCGAACACCGCCTTCGAATGATCCGCGATATATATTACACAATTGACGGGTCGCTAATTTAGAGGAGGAATCGCCCCAGATATGCTCGCCATTTCCGTGGGGCAAGTCATTCAACCAATCGCCACAGTATAGTTCATCTAAGTCTTTCCAGATCATGTAACCACGACCAGATTTTTTATCATTATTCCAATAACCTTCATAATTATTTCCACTGGCATAACGCATAATACCATAACCTTGTCGATTGCCGTTACACCACTCACCACTATACGATACTGTCCCTTTTTTATTATAAATCATTTTTCCTTGACCATGTCGTTTACCTTCATACCATTCACCTTCATAATATTGTTCACATGATGATTTAAACACGCCATTACCGTGACGCAGCGAGTTAACAATGCCACCTATAAGCCAATAATTAGATATGAATGAGCATGTAGATCATGTATCGCACAAACCTGTGTAGGTACTATTATCTGGCCATGTGTATGTCCCTTGACCTGTAAATTTACCATAAACGAAGTCTCCATCATATACGACACCATTAATCCACGTAAACCTCCCTGTAAATAAGTTAGTTAGTAAAACAACAAGAAAGAATAACAAAGAAGTAAAACAACCTTTTCCATGAAATAATCCATTACTAAATTCGCCATCATATATATTTCCATTATCCAAGACTAGCGAACCGTAACCGCCGTATTTTCCATCCACCAAGTCACCGTCGAACGAGCTAACTACAAGATCGCACAAAGACGGTTCCAAACACTCCAAAATCATTGTTTATTACTATTATTTTCACTATTTTTTATTATTTTTCGCAAGTCGGTAACCGCAAAAGTTCCGCCGGTAATGTCACCAGAATTGCGATTTATTATGGTGAGTAACAGGTGATTAGATGGGAGGTGGGTGGTGAATAGTGTTCACAAAATGTTTAATGGTCAGTAATTATAGAACAGTCAAGTATAAGAAGATTGATTTTAAATTTTGTGAGTTATTTCTTGGTTTTAATAGAATTCCTGCCCCGTGAAATGAAATCTGTTACAACTTTTCTATTTTTAATTTAATCTAGTTACTGCATCCATTCTTTCTCTCAGTTATATATCACCTTTTTCAAAACGAAAAAAAATTCGGAGAAATATCGAGATACCAAAAAAAGAAACTGGAAGTTCAACACAATCATTTACTCTCTTACTCACTTACTCGCGCATGAGTATATTGAATAATGTGCGCACGTGGACTAAGCGCTGCGATGAACCTCCTCCTGCAGCATCCACGCATACATTTAGTCGCCCTCCAATGAGGTACGTATTCACTCAGTAACTTACCCTTTTATTTGTTTATTTGCTCCATGTCGCATTTCTTTTTTGCCTTACTATACTCACCACCACATTATCTCACTCTTTTGTTCTATGATATCAGTGAAGCATTGTCATTGCTGCCCCTTGCTTATCGCTTGAAACGCTATCAACGAGAGGAAATTATTGACAAACGAAAAAAAGGTACAATCTTTTTCTTCTTTTCGTCAAAAATTCACTAATTGTTTCCACATAGGAACTATATTCGATTTAAATGGGCTCACACTGGACCCTCCGCGGCCTGGACCATACGGGGGTGTACCATGTGGAGGCTTGGGAACTGGCGCCATTGGAAGGTCGTATTTAGGCGACTTTCATAGCTTTTCTATTATACCTGGAAAGTATAAACATCATAAAGTTACAGGTAATCATTCATTAACTCACTCACTCACTAACTAACTCACTCACTCACTTATTTTCTACTTAGCAAATCAATTTTCAGTAAGACTAAAAAGAAATGGTATAGTGCACTCCCAAGTTTTATCGACACTACCGTCGACAGCGGTATCGCCTGGAATATCTTCATGGAAGTGGGAAATACCACCCTCAGATGTTACATATCATGCATTATTTCCTCAATCGTGGCATGTCTATGAGTCAAACTCACTACCTGGATTGTGCATTGTTATCAATCAAATCTCACCATTTATCCCGCATAATTATGCCGAATCATCACTACCAGCTACCATATTTGAAGTCGAAGTTACCAATAGTAGTACAGATGAGGAGGATGTTGAAGTTAGTGTAATGTTTACATTCGCTAATGATATTGGAGCGGACAATGACGAGCCATACGACCTCATTCATTGCCCATTTTCATGCAACATTTCTAGTAATGATGTCAATAACAGCTACTCCAATCAACCAGAGGAAGCTCACAGTGCTGAAAATGACCGAGTGGTGGGTGTTTGTATGTTGAATCAAGTACAAAATACGTGTAACGATCATAGTTATCATGATCCTTGTTCTGTTGCTATCTCCACCACCGTGTCGCGCTCCGGTATATACACTTATTCTATTCATTTTTTGTTCTTTACTAACTTGATATTGCTAGGAATGGTCACTTATTGCAGTGGATTCGCCACCGAGCGGAAGGCGGATAATACACTAGGCAGTGACATCAGCAGTACGCTCACTAACATTTATGGTAAGTGTGTCAATACGTTTATGGAGGGACTGGGTAGAGAGGACCCGATGCTTACCAAAGGAAGGATCTTATGGGAAAGCTTCGCGGCTACTGGTGATATATCTGGTGTGGAATCTCTCGAGGAGTATAAATATGGATGTATACACCCTTCTACATACAATGCAGCAGCTGCATTGTGCATCCGCAAGACAATACCCAAGCAACAGAAGCGATTGTACACATTTGCTTTGTCATGGGACTGTCCTATTGCCCGATTTGGTGATGGTATGAGTGTAAATCGATATTATTCACAATTTTTCAGTGGTTCAAACAATGAAGGATTAGCAAGTGCAAGTATAAGCACATATGCTTTATTGCGCTATAAACAATGGCAACTTGATATCCATAAATGGCAAGAAGAAGCGTTACGAAAAGCCAAAAATGGATGTGAGAATGCAAAGGAACTGCCCGAGTATTATTGCCATCAACTATTCAATGAGTTGTACTACCTGGTGGATGGAGGAAGCATCTGGGCAAGCGCAATCCCGGCTATTACACGTGATATTCATGTGTATAGTATCTCCGAAGTTAAGGAAGCACTCACTAATGACATCTTACGCAAGTCATTACTCTCGTTAACACCAACGATGAATGTGCATAACGAGGTAGTGCAAGGTTGTGGCGGCTTGAAGGATATAGTTGGGCAGTTTTTATACCTCGAAGGACATGAATACCTCATGTACAACACTTACGATGTGCATTTTTATGCTTCTTTTGCGTTGCTAATGCTGTTTCCTATGATCGAATTAAGCTTGCAACGAGACATCAATGCGACGGTAACCCAAGAGGATGTAACGACTCGACCGTTACTATCCACAGGTGTAATGACGGTTCGCAAATCAGTAAATTGTATTGCGCATGATGTTGGATCACCCTTTGAGGAGCCGTGGGGCAAGTCTAATGCATACAACTTACAGGATACAACGAAATGGAAGGATTTAGGATCCAAATACGTGCTTCAAGTGTATCGTGATTACAAATATCTCTCCGAAACATTGACAGGGAATGATATTCATGAGTCATTGCTGCGCTTCCTAACGGATCTCTACCCAAATATCTTGATTGTTATGAAAGCAATGGAGCAATTCGATACCGAAAAGGATGGAATGATTCGAAATCAAGGATTTCCTGATCAAACGTATGATGTGTGGACGGCATCTGGTGTCCATGCGTATTGCGGAGGCCTGTATATTGCTGCCATGGATGCTACTGCTGCCATCGCCAAGCTGTTACAGGATACCTCCACGTGTGACTACTACACTGCCCGGAGTAAAAACGGACGATTGGTGTACGTAAGTTCATTGTGGAACGGGAAATATTTGAACTATGATTCCAGTACGCAGTACCATCATGATAGCATCATGAGTGACATGCTACTGGGTCAATTGTATGGTTATTGCTGTGACTTGCCTCCCGTGGTATCCCACGACATTGCGCAATCTTGTCTGCACAATATATACGAATACAACGTAGTAAAATTCTCTGCATTTGCAGCTTGCAATATAGGCAGTAACACCGGGTTTAATAAACAACATACGTATATAGGATGCGTGAATGGTATGCGTCCGGATGGCTCCATTGACAATACCTGTATTCAATCCAGAGAGGTGTGGACAGGCACCACGTATACGACCGCAGCAACAATGATATTTGAAAGCAAGTTCAACCGTCATAACTCTGTGGTTGGTGCAGTAGGTAGCGAGGTCGATAATCCGGCATCCAATGATCCAGTAACGGATATAATCCCTCCAAGTAATGAACTAATTCAAATGGGTTTCAGCACCGCACAAGGAATACACGATGGTGGTTGGAATTTATTTGGATATCAATTTGCAACACCAGAAGCGTATGAAGCGTCGGGAAACTATCGAAGTTTAGGATATATGAGAGCTCTCGCAATATGGAGTATTCAATACTCATTAGAAAAAAATATACCAAAAGAATAGGGATTAAAGTACTATTGTTTCTATTGTTTATAACTATAATTCACCTCGAACTCTTCGCTGGGCAATCAATTCTATCATCTGAAACGGCAATACCGGTGTGCGGCCCCTCGTACCGGTAATTTTGATCTTACAAGAGACTCTTGTCAAGAGTTAGTGAGTGATTAAGTGAGTTTGTGTTTGTGAGTGTTGGAGTGAGTGAGTAAGTGAGTTGAAGGGTCTCATCAAATGAGCGAGTACTCACTTGCGTCATCATCATCGTCATGGTCATCTCCAGTGTCCGTCCCAACTCAACTACTCGGAAATGTTGCAATAGTAAATGTTAGGTATATCAATTTTATATATTATGTTCCACTTTACTCTCGGATTAGTACTTATTTCCTTGTTCAGTTTACACGAATCAGTTGTATCGTTTGTTTCTTCAACTATAAGGAGGCATCGAACAATATTTGGGAAAACTAAAATAAAACAAAAAATTCATAGTCTCGATGATATTCTAGTGGTGATTAATGTCAATAACCAGCGAATATTGCGGTATAATGGAAGTTTAGTAGAGCAAATTAATAATTATGACATGTTATGGCTAGTGACCGAGTTCGAGTGGAAACAATTTACCCAAGAGAATTTAGAGGTTCACTCCCTTACTTACTCACTCACTAATCTTAACTCACATACTCATTCACTCAAGGTTAACTCGCCAATAAGACATGGTCAAAAAGTGATACCGTTGCATCCAAATGCACTAGCACCAGAAAAAATGCAAGATTTCATCAGAAGATACGTAGTAAATCCATTAGATTCGACGCATCGTGAGTCGTTTGTCGATAGTAGGGGTCTGTCGACGCCTCACGACTCAACGGTTACACCTGCAACAGTTTCAAAGCAAATAATAACCGCCACATCGCCGACAGATGATTGGTATGACCAACCATTTGCGCCGTCAAGTAATTCACATGTTCCTGCGGAACCAGAGGTAACAATACCTAATGCAAAGCGTCTTATACCACGCAATGTCCCTCAAATATTGCCGAGAAATGACGTGGACGAAGCAGGGAATGTATCGATGGGATCAGACTCAGATTTAAGCTTTGTTACCACTCGGGGTGATAGTATAAAGAGAAGTGCCAAGCGTAATAGTAATGTAAACTCGACAAATAGACAAAGTGAATGGAGTCCTGCTCTTGGAGATTCCGAATCGTATAAAGCAATTAATTTAGAAGAAGACTACGAGCCATCAGCAGTAGTGAATGAGGATGACAGGGAAGTGTATGCAGCACGTTATGTGACTACAGAGAAAAATGATAGCTGTGAAATTGATAGTTTTCAAGATACTCTCTCCCCTTTGAGTATCTCGTTGGCACATTTCATGCCTTCACACGCATCGCATGAGTCTGTTTCCATTGGTGTGGCGATGACGCCAGAGGCTCCTTCCAATGAATCACCAGAGATAGGTATCGCTAGTATACACAAAAGAGACACCGTCAGTGCAAGCAATGTTGTAGCTAGTAGTAATGACGATACTATTGTGGTGATTGACGACGCCACCGCAAGCAGTGACGTGGCAACGCCAGTAAAAATAAAATCTGATATTGCCTCCTTGAAAAAGAGTATCACCAAACGGAATAAAGGTGAAATAAATGACAGGAATCCGTTACGAAGCGATGAACGAGTTCCAAAGAGTCCATCCATGTATGAAAAGCTTGCTAAGCTACATGCGACTCCGTCTCCATTGAAGATAAATTCGGCACCAACAACCAGGACCAAACGTATCCGTGTGAAATCATTGGAATCAACACCTACGGAGAATCGTAATATCGAGATAGACAAGCAACTCGTGCACGAAGTGGATACAATCATACATAATTTATTCGCGGATGTTACTAGTGCGGGCATTGTAGTCGCGCCTTCGGAAGCAGCAAGTTTTGATGATGCGGCGAATAGTAGCAGTAGCAGTTTGGGTAATGAGGATAAGTTGAATATTGTTGTTGCTGCTAGGGATGAGGAGATCAATACGTACCTCATGCTTGAGGCCCAAGTATTTTTAAATGCGGCACATAACAGTGTAGATGACGGCAGTAGTGTCACCACACCTTTGCGTGACAACGACATTATATCCAACAATCCGTCACTATCCAGTGCCGACCAAGTTCAAAGATTCACGGCATCTGTAGTAACGGAGTCTGCGGAATACACAAGGATCTACTCACTAGATCCTGCTACGACTACCGGCAGCATTGATGCGGTGGGGGATGTTACTAGTGCCAAGGAACCAGTGCACGCTATAGTAGAATCTGACGTAGGCCTTGGACATAGCGAA
>JACCDO011009755.1_pt1 | contig 10679 bp, 10 predicted proteins | sample 7446101 | NCBI WGS metagenome assembly JACCDO01 (sample SAMN15323440, study PRJNA562643) | freshwater metagenome | isolation source: river surface water | place: USA:Blue River Watershed | collected 2017-08-16
CTAAGGAAGCCTTCAGCTTCACCAATATATGAGGTGAGAAGTTCTTTTTGGTCTGGTGTAGCGAAGTGGTTAAGCCAAACACCGAGAGTAATACCATCTCTTGCTATAAAATCTCTAAGGGCTGGACCGATACCTTTAGCTGTAGTGCCTAGTCTTCTTTGATATTTAGCAATATCTTCATCAATATGCCAAGTCATAACAACAGGAGCATAAGAACTTACGATTAAGGTATTAGGTTTTACATTAAATTCTTCAATTTCTTTAACGAGTTGGAGAGGGTCAACAACAACAGCTCTAGTGATAACATTAACAGCATTAGGGTTAAGGACACCACTAGGTAATAGGTGGACGACTGATTTATTACCATTTTCATCATAGATAGTATGACCAGCATTAGCACCACCTTGAAAACGAACGATAATGGGGGCTTCAGTGGTGTGGCAAAGGTCATCAACGACACGACCTTTACCTTCATCTCCATTTTGGAGACCGAGAATAACTTTAACAGACATTTTTATAATCCTATGTAAATGAGTTTAGCATAAGAATTATACATCACTTAATGAAAGAAAGGAGATAAAAAGTTCCTTGATAATATCGTAAATATAGTATAATTATACTCGGCTCATATTTTTACAAGGAAGAAAAATGTTAAAGACTTTCAATGACTACCTATTAACACCACAATTCTCAGACATCGACTCAAGAGATGAAATTGATTTATCTTCTAAATTAGGAGATCGTAATTTATCTCTACCTGTTATATCATCACCTATGACAACAGTAACAGAAGATGAAATGGCTTTAGCTATGAATCAGAAAGGTGGTTATGGTGTCATTCACAGATATAACACCATAGATGAAAGAATTTCACTCTCTTCAAGATCAAGAAGTTCTTGTGTTGCTATTGGTTGTAATGAGATTAATGACCTCGATAAATTTGTTGAGATGGGGATTACTGATTTTTGTTTAGATGTTGCACATGGACATACAAAAGTTGTAGGTGATGCTTTAAGAGAAATTAGAAGAAGATATGGTTATGGCAAAGTATATGTAATCGCTGGGAATGTTGCTACTAAAGACGGATATGAGTTTTTAGTAGATGCAGGTGCTAATGCTGTGAGAGTAGGTATAGGTGGAGGGTCAATTTGTACAACAAGAATCCAAACAGGACATGGTATTCCTACATTGGCGAGTGTATTTGATTGTGCGAGTTCAACATATGATATGCCTATCATAGCAGATGGGGGGATTAAGACAACAGGAGATATGGTGAAGTGTTTAGCAGGGGGTGCAAGTTTTGTGATGTTAGGTTCATATTTAGCGGGGACGGATGAAGCACCAGGTAAAGTACATACAGATGAGCATGGGAATAAGTATAAGAAGTATGTAGGGATGGCGAGTAAAGAAGCACAATCACAATGGAGAGGAAAAGTGAGGTCAGTTGAGGGTGTAAGTCATCAAGTTGCATATAAAGGGTCGGTAGGAGATATATTAGATGAGATAGCGATCAATATGAAGAGTGGGTTGAGTTATAGTGGTGCGAGGAATATAAGAGAGTTTCAATTAAAGGCTAAATGGGTAGAGATTAGTAATATGGCATATGGTGAGAGTCAGGCACATATCTTTAATTAAGTCTTTTATATCTATCTTTATGTAGTAGATAGATAGAGGTATAAGACAAATGAGTAATCGTAATTTAATAAGAAAAATGATAAAGTATGCTTTTGAGAACAAAGAGGCGAGAGAGTATCTATTACCAATAATAAAAAACAATTATAAGGAAGCATTAGAGAGAGAATTTAGTGATACTGTATTAAATAAGTTGGGGTCATGGCATAAGGAGAAATATGAGGATAGTAGAAAATATCCTAGTTTATTAGGGACAGGTAAGAAAGTGGGATTTGATACCTATATAGGTTATTATAAGAGTGGAGATAGAGTTATTAAAGAAAGTGCTAGGAAAGTAATAAAAAAGGCATATATAGAGTTTCAAAAAGACTATATGGTAGTGCCATTAAAAGAAGTAATTAAGGTAGCATATAACAACAAGGAATTAAGAGATTCTTTATTGGGGATGATAAAAAAAGGTTATGAGGAAGAAGAAGCTTCTGTGATGAAAGGTGATATTCCTCCGAAGACATGGGAATTGATGATAGAATGGCATAAGAATAAGTATGGGGAGAAAAAGTATCCTTCTTTAAAAGAAGAAGGGAAAGAGGTACAATTCTCTACATATCAAGGGTATTATAATTCAGGTGATAATAAATTGAAGAGTCAAGCAGCTGAGTTAATAAAGAAGTTATATCCTGACTTTAGGAAAGATTTAGAAAAGGTACAAGGCAAAGAAGAGGAAGATTTAAAAAAGCAAGAAGATGCTTTAGGGAAAGAAAAGAGTAAGGAGTTAAAAAACAGAAGGAAAAACATACAAGAGAGGAGAATAGAAGAGAAAGTAAAAAATGCTGTTGATTTTATGGAGAGAAGTGTTCATGAGATAGATGGTGAGTTATATGTAAAGAGATTAGAATTAGATAAAGAAGATTCGGAAGTAAAAGATAAGATTTTAGATCGCACCTTAAAGAAGACAGCTGGAGTTATTCAGAATCGTATGAATAATGTGCAAGACTATGCTGAACTTGAGGGTATAAGTAAGGTTTCGGAAAAGATATTGAGTACTATTTTTACAGGTAGTAAAAAGATAATAGAAAGAAAAGAAAGGTGGGCAAATAGTTTAATTAGAGGTTCAGAATGGTATTTTATGGCAGTAGGAAGAAACATAGTAAAGAGTGAAACTTTTGCTATGTTAGATAATTTTCATAATGCGAGACCTGAAGATAAAGAGAGATATGTAGAGAAAGAATTTAATGAATTTAATGTAAATAAGAAATTCATAGATGAAGTAGAATTAAAGATGTTTGATAAGATAGAAGAAGATCGAACAAAACTAAAGGAATTTAGGGATAAGTTAAAGAATGAAGATTTACCTGAAAGAGAAAAGAAGAAAACAATTTCCGAAATCAGGAGGCTTAAAAATAAGATAGAGACAAATGAGAAGTATATTGTTTCAGAAGAAAAGACCAAGTTAGAATATTTAATAAAACAAGCTAAAGATGAGAGAGAAAAAAATGAGTATCAAACTATATTAGATGCTTTAAATCAGTCTGGTAAAACTATGTTAGATGGGGGGACTTATTCTTTAAAGTCTCCTACCCTTTCCGTTGAAATAAGATATAATCTTAAAGACTCTTATATAGAATTTAAAGAAAAAGAAAAAGAATCTATAAAGAAGAAGATTGGGGATTTATTTGACCTTACTCAAGAAGAGAAAAATGATGGAGCTATACCTCTTTCTGGACCTAATGGTGGAGTAATTGATAATTCTACGGAAGCAAGGAAGAAAAGAAAAGAAGAAGTAAAAAATAAAAGAGATTCTCTAGTAAATTCTTTAATTAGTAGGCAATCAAAAAAAGAAGAAAAAGCAGGAAAATATGAAATAGAACAAGTCCTAGAAGATTCTTTATTGGGGAGTTCTAGTGTCACTAATTTTGTTGCTGAAATAGATAGTTATCTCGATAATAAGTATACTAATCCTGAGAACAAAGAAGTAAGAGAAAGTATGACTAAGACCTCTAAAGTCTTAATTAATAAAGCTAAAAATGCTTTCAAAAAACAAGCAATTCAAAATGAGTCTTCAATAACATCTGATTCTCAAATAGCTCAAGATGGTATGAGTAATCAAATGGAAAGATATACTCAAACTAAAAGACTTAATTATGTTGAAGAGAAGAGAGAAGAAGTAATGAGTATTATCGAAGAAATATCGGGTGTAGGTATGGAAAAAAATGATATTCTTTATGAAGCCTTTAAGAATACTGTCTCAGGGGCATCAGAAAAACCTTTGAGTGATTTTTTTGGGGAGACGATACCTGAAACTATATTTAATGCTTCAAAGAGTGTAAGTAAAGAATTAGGTCAAGACTTATACTCGTATTTAATTAAAGACGGCCCCACTGGGAAAATGGCAGTGGAATTTTTACAAAACAAATTAAACCTAAAAGACATTAATGATTTGAGTGAGTTGATGGATATCGCTGGAGATAAGGATACCGAAATTTTAAAAGAAATGAGTAATATGATTTCAAATTCTGAAACCATAGGTGATTTGCACTCCTTGTTTTTAAAAGGTGTTTCAGGATTTCAAGATATTAATTCTTTTGTTGGACAGGTCAGTCAAAAGATCGGAGATACACTAGAAAACAATATATTTACTGATTTCATAGAAGATAATGAAGGTGTAGATTTTGCTTTAGATCAAGTGGGTAATCTAGCTGGTGGTGTCTTAAAAGCAAGTTTTATGCACCTTGCAGGTAATGTAGTAGATTCCTTTTTTGAAGAAGAATATTATGATCTTTTCGATGATCCGAAAGAAAGACTTTTACAAGAATTATATAACGATTCTAAAACCCCCAAAGATGTTGAAGACAAATTCAGAAAAAGACTTGAATTAATTCAAGACTCTTTATTAACAGATGAACAATGGGTAGATAAATACAAAGATGAGAAAATCACCCTAGTCGAGAAAGGTATTTTAAGAGATACAAAAAAAGAAGTCCCTGTTACAGCTAGTCTTAGAGGAGTGAAGAGAAAAGATGCTGTTTCTCATGCTAGGGAAATATTTGAAGAAGATGGTGTAATATATAAGACTTTAAAAAATAATGATAAGTATAAGAACTTCGCTGAAAAACTTAAAGAAGGTAAAATAGAAGTTCTTGCAGAATTGAATGAGACACAGTTTAATAAGATCAAGAACCTTTTTAAAGGGAAATTAGAAGGAGGAATAAGAGTAAATGAAGAGGCTTTGGATACTTTATATAAGAAAGCAAAAGAAGCTGAAGAAGAGGGACATAGTGTTTATGACCCTACTAAAACTCAAGAAAATGTAATTAAAGATATGGTCAACCTTTATAAAGAGTATGAAACCACAACTAAATTATCCATGTTTAGAAGTCTTTATTTACAAGGCAAAAGAGATGAGGAAGGTAAAAGAGTAGAATCTGTTTATCAACAACAAAAAAGAAGAGTTTTAATGGCGAGTGAAGAAGAAGAGAGACCTTCCCTATTACAACAAATGAAATTTAACATCATAGGATTATCTATCAAAAATAAAATCAATAAGAAGAAAATAGAACTTCTAAAAAATAAAGATATTGAAGATACTCTTAATGGTCAAAAACCAATAGATAAAAAATCTTATGAACTAAGTGTTGTAACTTCAAAAAAGAATCTTAAAGAAAAATATTCTAATAAGTAAGTAATGCCCTACGAAATACTGGATCAATAGATGCTAATTTAAAAGTCTCTTTATATAAATTAGATAGACTTTCTTTAGTCTTCCCATACCATAAACTTAAAAATTCAGGGGCATTCTTTACAATAGCTGAAAAGAAACTAAAGGTTTTTTTCCAAGACCATTTTAAAAGTCTAATCATATCATTTAGAATAACAACAGGTATTGCTTTAATAAAAACATCTTGTTTTCTAATAAACTGAGCAGAGTCTTTAATATCTAAAAGAACAACAGAAGCTATTACAAGAACCATTACTTCCATTGCACCATGACCCAAAGAATGTAAAATCTCACCTATACCACCAGAACCACCAAAATACATAACAATAAAACCGATAATACCTGCTTCAAGTAAAGTCATAGCAAGTTCTACAGTATATAATTTAGAGACTTCTTTGATTTCAGCGATAGCAGAATAAAACATTTTATACCCTGTAGCTCCATACTGAGTTATTTGTTTACCTAGAACTTTTTCCAAAGTCTCTTGTAATTCAAGCATAGAAATATCTAAAGCATCTACAATTTGTTCTGGAGTTTCAGCAGATGTAATTCTGCCTATAAATGCCATAGAATCAGATAAGTCACCCATCTTTTTAGCTTGACGACTAATAAGTTCCTCAAAAGCATTTGATGGTTTAGCTACCACTTTTTCCATTCTTACTATTTTATTCGCAAGACCTGTTTGCTTAATCATAGACTGAAAAGTTTTTAAAAATCCTTTTCCAACTTTAGTTTCAAACATATTTTTGACTTTACTTGATATGTTATCCACTATCTCGGATAAAACACCAACTTTAACTTCTTTAAGTTCTGTTGCAGGTAAATTCTCTAAAGCTAAAACTTGAGTATCTACACTTGAAGCTAGTCTAAGAGATTTAAGATTTAAACAAGCTCTTTGGAGAGCTTGACTATTATTTGTTTGTGTCGCTAAACGATACAATTTTTTTAGTTCGGTGTTATTCATTTCAAAACCTTACATGAAAATACGACTTTTTAAAGCATCTAACATTTCCATTGCTTCATAAGAAACCATAAAAAGACCTGGTTCTTTTCTATCAATAGAATTTAATGCTACATTTAAAGCACCTAATACTTTCGCTGTATCTTCAAAGAAGAAAACAAGATTCTCACCAGCGACTTCAATATTAGCATCTAAGTAGTTTGATAATTTTGTACAATTAGTCTTAATTTGCCTTAAAGACTTATCACTTAAAATACGATCTGTTGAAATCATATCATATAAGTTATACATTCTCTTTAAAGATTGTTCTAATAAAGGAATTGCTTGACTGTTCGCATTACCATAAGAACTAAACTTTCTTCTCTTAGTCAATTCGTTATGTATTGCTACTGCAACATCACATAATTCTTGAAAACCATTACCTGCATACATCAATTTATCAAATCTCTTTAAATTTAAAAGAGCCAATTCTAAATGATCGACTACATTTACATCCCCTTGATCTCCCCTAAGTGTTAAGTTCTCATCATATTTCAAAACACTGTCTATGGTAGCTTCAAATAATGCTTTATAGCCTCTTAACATTTGAGGACTTAATTCATGATTTAAGATATCTCCTATCTTAAAAATAGCTTCAACAGTAGGTAGTAAAATAGGATTATCTACTAATCCAGCATACTTGTTTCTCATTGTTTTTCTCCTTGTATTTTCTCTTGTGCTTTTTCTAAAAGCTCGTCTAAATAAGCTAAATCATCCATAGAATTATCCAACCCACCCAAAATAGGCATTTTTGTTTCTTGTTGGACTTTTTTAATATCCATTAATGAACTGACTAGCATCATTAAATACGACCTTGCATCAGAAACTTTATTGTGCATCAATTTTTGATTTTCTAAACTAGACCTTCTGTACATAAGAATCCTCTTTTTTTATTTATATCTCTTAATGATTTATAAATAAAAAAAAGATTGAACATATAAAGTTTAAGACTCATTATGATAAAACCCCCCTATGTTATTTTATTAAAAAATAACCCTCACCACCATATAACCCTTCCTCCAAGCATCTATTAAATTCTTTTCTGCCCCACTCTTATACCCCTCCACCACAAAACAATCAGGACACCCCCTTAACTTAAAATCACACTTAGCATCATCATATGCTAAACACTCACCCTTGTCCCCACACACACTATTTATCTTTAATTTCTTTAAACACCCTTTTGGCTCTCTTAAACCCCTATTCATTATAGCTTTAGCATCTCCCCTCATCGCCCTATCTATATCATCTTCCCCCACTACTCCTATCAAATCCCCAAACTCCGTCCCCTCTAATGACTTATACTCCCCCCAACTATCTTGATCGTCTCTCTGTAATATCCTCGCTATCTTAGGATTACCATATGACTTGTCTGTTATATGTATACATATAAATCCATTTTCACGATACATCATGAGTATTTCTTCTTTCTATCTTCTATACTATCAGATAACTTTTCTACCACAGGCTCATCTATACTCTCTAATATATCTTCTAAGACTTCTTTATTTGTTGTCATTATATAACTTAATATCGGTTTCTCACCTGAATCATCTTCTCCCCCATCCCCCAATACTAATGCCTTATGATATGGCAAAATATGGGGTATGTTTAATATCTCCCCTATCTTTAACCATGTATTAAATGACTGTGTCTCATTTGTTAATTCTGACTCTCCCTCATAATAAGCAGAACACAACTGAGTCAACACCCACTGAAATATTTCTTCTTCTAGAACATCTCCTCTTACAGGGGGTGTATTTACTTCATCATCATCTTCTATCATTTTATAGCCTCTAACTTATTAAATAAATTTTTCCACTTGTCCTTATCTTCCTTATTATTTACCATTATTATATCAAATGCTTCCCAAAATTTTAAAACTACTTCCAAATTCACTACCCTCTCCCTTGTTATCAAACTTAACCTATTCTTTACCCTCTTCTCCCAATCTATCTCTTCTTCTATCTCATAAGGTTTGTCATCTCCTACTTCTTCTTTATATTCTTTCCATGCTGGTAAATTATATTTCTTCTCTAAAAACCTACAAGCATCTACATACTCTAAACCCTCTTTCTCCATTGTTGTTGATATTACATCTCTCACCTTACCACAAGCAAAACAATACCATGTCTTTGTCCCATGATAATATCTCGCACTTGGCTTGTTATCTCTACCACTACCATGCAAATCACACCTAAATTGCTGATCTGACCCATTCAAATAGATATCATACCCATACCCATTTAATAACTGATCTAACCCTATACTATTCTTCAAACGATCTGATCTTAAACTCATTTATAATCACTCCTTATAATACAAACATACTCACTATATTATATTAAAGAACATCACTTAGAGGGTCGTCTGCTAGTTGATTGCCTGTTTTCTTATTAATACTCATTATAGGTAAACTACTAGGACTATATATCTTACCCGTAGGAAATGCTATATTTGATTGAAATGTTTGAAATGGTGCTTGATCTCTACTCTTTAAACACTGATACTGAATACAATTCTGTGATCTCATATCATCCCCAAACCAATTCGCTATTACTACATCTGCACTTCTCTCCGCTTCATTAGCATAAGACAAGTGTGTTAAGTGATACTCACCTTTATTCTTTAAAGCATGGGTATAACCCTCACGACTGATTTGAAATAAACACAAGACAGGTATACCTTGACCACGATTGAAATTCATCGCCATTCTCTTCAAATCTCTAATTACTTCATTTAACTTCTCTGTGGTTGAACTATACTTATTACGACTCGCTAATAATAAAGCATGGTCTACTACTATTAAATCTATCTTTTCTTTCTGTGCATAAATCTCAGCTTTAGCTTTCAAGTCTTCTACTGTGAAATCAAAACTATCTGGATTATCTCCTTCAAAATGGATAGACCCATAAGTCCCTTTATTCTTACCATTCTCTAAGTCAGGTAATACATAATCAAAATAAAATGTGTATTCCTCAGGTGTTAAACACCCATTTCTCAACTTAACAGGGTCAATACCAAAATCTACAGGACTTGTAGGGTCTTGTAATCCTAATGCTATTCTCTGTGGTCTAAATTTAGGGTGCATTGAATGAATTGTATGAATTGCTCTACGGCATTGGTCATAGTGCATTTCTAAACTGAAATATAAAGTATTTGTATTCACTACACTCATTACAGCTTGATTATATACAAAATTCAAAGCACTCTTGGATTTCATATGACCTGTAAACCCTGCAAGTAAATACAATTCTTTCTTTCTAAACCCACCTAAAGCATCATCAATAGGTTTAAGTCCACTGATAGGGAGAATTTCTTTACCCGATGCTTGTGCTTTCTGATATTGGTCTTTCAAATCCCCAATATCAGACATCGCTTCACCACCTATACGAGAACCAAAGGTAGGTGTTAAAATATCTACAAGGCTATTAGATAAGAAACGACTAGCATCACGAGGTCCTTTTAATACTCTCTTTTTACCTTTTTCTTTAATCTCAATACCTGAACGAACAATGTCTTTAGCTTCATTCATTACTTGAAGTAATCGCCTTACTCTTACTGCTTCTACTTGTAATTCAAGTTCAGCTACAAAATCACCCTTGTAGGATGGAGTAACAGCTGTTAATACTCTTACTCTGTCAGCTACTTCAATTTCTGTTTTTGACTCAAAATGTTTAACAAGAGTATCTTGATCAGGTAAATGCCCATGATTAGCCATAAAGGTCTTTACATAATCCCAAATCTCATTATCTTCTTTTGTATCAAAGACATATATACTATCTCTCAATACACTATAATTCACTTGCATTTGTAGAGGGTCATCCCCTACTCTTGTATCTGGTATAACACTTCTTAGGATTTTCATAATTGAACTTTCTTAAAATCTGATAGATTTAAATTAGGTTTCTTTGCTGTTGCTGTTGTTGGGAAAGAATCTGACCCTGAGACATTATAGATTTTCCAACCTTCTAGCATCTCTTCTAATGCTGAAGACCATGCCAAGTGTCCCTCTTTCAAAGGTTTATTGGGTTCTTCTATAATCCAAGTCGCTTTATTCAAATGTTGTCTTAATTCTATTGTTTCAATTAAAACTTCACTTGTAGCTGAATTTCTAGCCCTCTTTACACCTAATCTCACTATAAGCAAATCAGGTGATTCTGCTAAATCTTCTAACCCACGAACATTTATATCTCTTACGAGATCAGGGTCTACCTTATTATCTTCACTTACATTAGATAACCATGCACTTACTAATGTAGCATCTGATACTACCCTAATATTAAGACTAGGGTTTCTTTCACTTAAGATAGCTGTTCTAAGGTGAGTAGC
>JACCDO011872016.1_pt1 | contig 10678 bp, 11 predicted proteins | sample 7446101 | NCBI WGS metagenome assembly JACCDO01 (sample SAMN15323440, study PRJNA562643) | freshwater metagenome | isolation source: river surface water | place: USA:Blue River Watershed | collected 2017-08-16
AAATGAACCAACAACCACAAATGAACCAACAACCACAAATGAACAATACTCCAATGAGTATTTATATTCCGCGCATGGCAAACTCTACAACAGAAAGCCAGGTAATGGAGATATTCCATATTTACAAAATCGGAGATGTAAGACGCGTAGATTTTACTCCGTTAAATAAGAAACCAGGCTTCGCAGAAAACAACACCCATATGAAGTCTGGGTTTGTGCATTTTAACAAATATTATAATACCTATTCCGCAAACAGACTAATAGAGAAAATACAAAATGGAGATACCTTCAATTTATCTTTAAATAATATAAATTTAAATACATACATTGGTGAATATTGGATATTATTGAAGGCAAAAACTACTATTCCGGATACAATGATGAATAATCATCAAATTGTAGAAAACTGTCGTTTCCTGGAAAAAAAAATAGAAGAACAAGAAAATACTATAAAAAATTTAACAAACGACCTTGAAAATGTTCGCAATGTAGTTTATCAGTTGGTTGGCGGGTTATTCTGTCATAAAACACAAAATAAAATATTAAATGCTCACAATAACATTTTATTCAATGACGATGTCAAAGAAAAAGACTTTACAGATAACAGCAAATGGGGAGCTTATCCAACCACCCGACAAGGAGACGAAAATTTGGAAAGAATTACGAATTTAGAAAAATTTGTGTCTAGATGTTTTCTGGAAGGCAAGCGAATGGAAGAAGAACAAGACGACAATACTAGCACATATTCTACGAGTTCCAATTATTCTGATATGCCGTCATTAATTTCTGCCGAATTATCTGATGTGTCTGATTCAGAACAGCGAATTAAAAATAGTTATGAGCTTTGTGGAAACGAATAAATTAGTTTATAGTACAATATAGTTAAGTATAGAGATTGAGTAGATTAGATAGTTTTATAATTGTAATTTAAGTAAATTCTTTTTTTATTTGACATTATTAAATGTATACATTCATAAATAAGTTAAACAATGTAAAACCACCGCATAATGGGCGTAAAAATAATACTGCGTATATGAATAACTATTTGAATCAACAATCCACTTCTCATATAGAGCAAATGAGAGAAGCAAAAACTGTTTCTCTTTTTAGCCAACCATATTTAGACGTATATAACCAATGTTATAAAAATATTGTAGTAGTAAATTTACCTCCACAAGGACCACTAGGAAATTTAGTAAGAAGAGTAAATTTCCCCCCATTGAGTGAATTTAAGCAACCCGGGCCATGTAGTCCATTAAAATTATGTGGATATGCTTTGATCACGCTGGGTGGATGTAATATGGGTTGCGGAAAAACAGGCGAAAATTTAATGTCTGTAGACGAGGTTCCTGATTTAATCTCTTTTTTGGTATCTAATGGCTACAAGGTAGACACCAGTATTACCAAAATGTTTAATACCAGTGATATACGGTTTGATGCGAATACTGGAAACAAACTAATCTGTTTTGTAACCTATAACGGATAAATGATTGTAAATATTTTATATTATGGATAATATATTATCCGTAATATATATTATGAATAAAATTATTTTATTCCCATCTGTCTATGCTCACGTTATAAATGGGCTGTTGATATTGTTTGCCTTTATTATGTTATGTAAAAATTATTCAAAAATAGGAATTTTAGAACCTTATAAATTTATTATGTTACTTTTGGTTTTTTCCATGGCCGTTGGTATTCACGGATTATCACATCTAGGATTGGAAAAAATATATGGCTACAATCCATTGAATTTTATTTACAAATAAGAGATAAATTTTATTAAATAAAATTGATTTAAAATTATTCAAATGATTTTAAATTAATACAACATGTCAGAAAAAATAAATTTTGAATTATTACATATACAGATCCCGGATTTCATAAAAAATTATCCAATAGACAAGCAAAAAGAAATATACGATTATTTAACTCATTTGAACGACCATGATAGAAAGGCATACGAAATCGCATTTGATCATCTAGGAAGTTCGTTTAATATTTATAGAAGTAACGGCTTTAAAGAATGGAAACAGAGTGCTTCTAAATAGCAAATCTAACCCTCTTTTTAGTTTTTTGTCTATTTTTAAATAGACCACGTCTTGTCTTACAAGCTGACCCACCACCTATTTTCGTATTCTGTAAAGGATTCTCAAATTCATTTATTGATTTATTTATTCTATTTGAAAGTCTTACACCATCTTTATTCATTTCTTTTAATTTTGCCATACCACCCTTCATTGTATTATTTGTATCTGTATTATTTGTATTGGTGGTATTGGTTATTATAGGATTTTGAAGTTCTTCTAATTTTTTTTTCTCTTCTAATCCTTGTTCTATGTTTTCGCTGGTTTCTTCAACCACTTTTGATATTGTAGATGTTGCGTCTGAAGCGGCGGCAACCACATCACCTGCCGCGGCGCTGGCATCGTTCGCCATTTTACCAAGCTCAATTACCGCACCAAAACCTGGAACAGCCGCCAACACATCAGTTCCCACTTTAACCGCGCCGGAAGCAATACCTGATGCCGCTTTTGTGCCGGCTTCATTTAATTCATCTATTGCGTTATTTATAGGTTTATCCATGGCTTTCACTGCTATGTCAGTGTATCCGGCAACAGTATTTAATGCCTCCGCGGTTTCAGCCTTTAATTCAGGAGTGTTTAATTTGTCATTTATTTTTTCTAACAATTTCGCTCCGATTTCTGCCGTTTCGCTGACCGCCTCCGAGATTGAATTTTCTACCTTGGGACTGCCTAATACATCATTTATATTTCCTACTAATGCGGCGGAACCTTTATCAAAGACCTTCACTACATCAGAACCAATTTGTTGTGCTCCGGAAACTAATCCAGATGCGGCATCACTAAGTTGATTCATATTATCATCAACCTTTTTTGTGGAATCCTCCGCAACAGACGAAGATAATTGTTCTCCTTCTTTTTTAATTGGTTCCAACCCAGCCAGTCTTAACCCCTTTTCTTTGACATAATTAAATGTTTTACCCGCATAATCTCCAACTTTTGCACCTATTATATCAAATATCCCTTTACTAGGTGTAATGTTACTAGTAGTCGTTGCGTTATTATCCATCGCGTTATTAGTATTCGGTTGATTGTCGTTACTAGAGCCACCTAAATATTTTTTTGTTTTGTTATATTTTTTATGAATTCTATTTCTTCTATTACGTTTGGTTAGTTTAGTCATTCGTTATATTATAATGAGAAGTTTATAATAAGTTTTTAACATGTTATTATAAATTGAAATAACGTATTTTCTAAAACGGGTATTTTCGTTGCCCTACATAATGTTTTTAGGTTTAATCAAATATTCTTTTTCTTTTTGACTATTATAATAATCTATATATTCAGTTTCATCCATAATTTTATAAGCGCTTTTATAAGGAGCATATAATTGCCAAAATTGTTTTTTAATATAAACCATAGTTTCCTTGTTTATTATATGTAAATTATAATATAAAAATTTCATAATGATTAAAAAAACACTACATAAAAAAGGTAATTGAGTTTCAATAATTTTATGCTGGTGTAATAATATGTCCTCACAGGATTTGTTAAATATAATGAAGTCAAACTGTAGACCTCTTATTTCATCTTTAAAAAAATATTTATAACCTGAAATTGGTTTATTATTGAAATCAAATGCAATAAATCTGTTTTCGTTTTTGATTTGATAATAGTTAAATAAATGTTCTATTTTAATTTTTGTTGCTTTAATATTATTTGTAAACACTTCAACGTCTAAATCGCTTTTATTTTTAACGTAATCTTCTCTTGAAATACTGCCATAAAAATATATAGGTAAATCTATGTGTTCTTTTAATTCAGCAAAATAATCATATTGATATTTGGTTAATTTATTTTTTATTTCTTCTAATTCCATCTTTATATATTGCCTATATATTAATTATATTAAAATTATAACTGTTTCTATTATAATAAATTTCGTTGCTATATTAATAACAAATAGCTATCTCTTTTTATAATTTGCTTTACATTGTTAAAAAATTTTTCTTAAAATCGGCAAATGACATGGCGTATTTTTTATCAACAATCTTTCTGTCTATTTTTTTAATAAAATTAAAATTGGCAATTTTACCTTCATAAGTGTATCTGTTCGCCTTTTCTTTTAATAATACCTTTTCTTTTTCTTGCTTAGCAGTTAACTTGTTTGGAATACTATTTTTTGGCGGAGGTGCGGTATTTACATGACCGGTTCCTGCTTCTTTATTATAACTCTTAAATTTGGCAAACACATTCTTTTTTTGTTCAATAGGTTTATTATTTTTAATAGCTTCTTCCTTTTTAATTCGCTCCAATTCTTCCTTGGTCTCCTTTTCTATTCGTTCTTTTTCCCATTTTTCTTCCGCCAATTTCAATTCGTCTTCCATATCTACAAATATTTGTTTACAACCAAAATGTTTGGCATATTTTCTGCCTACTACTTCTAAATATCTATATGGAATAGTGCTATCACTATAAAATTTAAACGATTCGCGCTCTTTATCGTAAAACATAAGAACATTTCCCAATGGTGTATATTCCATAACGAAACAATTTTTTAATTTTTCTAGCCTATGATCAAACATAAACGCATTTACTTTTTCTTCCACTTGTTTTGAAATCGCATCTAGACAATTTGTAGTGTCTATATTTTGTTTTAAAACGTCTAATTCGGCATTCAATTTGTTATTTTCATCTAATAAAGTTTGTATTCTTGACTCTTTTGTTTCACCCAAATAGGCATCTTCATCTTTTCCATCATATATACAATAATCATCATCACTGCCTTCATATTTGGTTAATTTATTGGTATTTTCATCTATTTTAAATTTGATTTCTTCTATTTTATTCATATAAGAGTCATTTATTTCCTTGAAATATTCCTGCGTTTTTAATGCCTTTAGTTCTTGCTCACTTTCGTTTAATACAAGTTCTTTATTCATGTCTCTAAATTCCTTCAAAAATTTGTCTTCATATTTAATTTCTTCGCGCTTTTCAGCGTCTTTTTCAGATTCATTCGCGAATATTTCTGATGTCATCGCAGTATTCAAATGTTTCATAAAATTGACTGAATCGTTTATTTCTTTGTATAATCTTCTTAAAAATAGAAATAAATTATAAGGTTGACCATAATTACTAAAATACCATATTAAACATAATGTAAAAAAAATAGATTCCAAATCCATATTTATTATTAAAATAATCCATTTTAGTTTTAAATAGTTTTAAATACATCATTATAGTGTTTTCTTTCGTTCAGTAAATAGTTCTTTTATCTCTCTGCTTAAATCTGGTAATTGAATTAATTCGTAGTCTTTTTCTTCGGCGTCTGGATGTAGTCTAACCAAGAATAAATCCTTAATCGTCTTCTCATATTTTTGCTCCAAAATAGATTTATAAGTGTTTAATTGTAGCGCATAATGCCAGAAATTAGAGTCTGGTAAATGACAAACTGGCGCAGATAATGCGAATTTATTGAAATTATTGATTCTAGTAATATTTTTAGCTCTTTTCCAGTCATATATGGAAAGTGTTCCGTCTGGGTTTTCATAAACCATGTCTATAGAGCCCGAAATTTTAACGTCGTCGTTATATACTAGCCATTCTGTGCGATATGGTTTTAAATCGGGATGGTCTTTAATAAAATTTATATAGTATTGCCATTCAAGTGGTTTTGTTTCGTGTTTTGTTTTGTTGTCTGCCATGTATATTTCATATAATTCCTTGTTTGAGTATGCGAATTTAAACCGTGGATCATTGTTAAAACATTCAATTTCAAAATGAAGGTCCGTACCGGCGCCGGAAACGGCGTCTTTATTGGAGTTCCATTGTGCCTTGATTTGTTCTGGTGTTAATCCCCAATATTTATGACCCTCTTTCCAACCTTTACCTTTCATCATATTACCAATGACTTCATCTGCGTCAAAATGTGGAAAATGAGAATGATTCCAAGTGGTTACGGAAGTATATTGGACATCTGGTTCAGTTAAAATAACGTATTTATGTCCCTCTTCAAAGAACTGAATGTTCTTATCGCGCGGATGTGCGTTTTTGTTTGATAAAATGTCGTAGAGAACAGGTTTCATAATAAATAATAGTATATAGGTTATTTATTATGACATTATTGGAAATCAATTTTATTTGATTTTATATAAAAATTTCTAGGAAACAAAATTATATAATTATACTACTAATGTTCCAATAACAGAAGGATTTACTACATACCAGACAGAATTATTGGTGCTATATATAATATTAATAGTATCTCCATTCATTGCGAAACGATAGGCTGTATAGGCTACACCTTGAAAGTAGAAAGCACCGATAATATAAGGGTATGTGGTAGAAATAGGTGCTTTAACCCATGAAACAGCGGGAACACAATCAACTTGCGTTGCTACATTGGAAGTATAGCCTGCTTTTGCGAATGACCCTCCAACTAAAAAAGAATAATAAGCATTACTTCCGTCTCCTGAAAGTGTATTGGAAATACTATTTACATTTGTAGTGGCTGTTAAAACCCCGCCAATTTGAGTTGATACCGCTGGAGGAGAGGTAGAACTTTGATTTAAGTTAGTTATAGCAGGAGTTTGAATTGCCGTAGAAGAATATAAGTCAAATAAACCACAAAAATAAATAGTGGAAGCATTATATACAATTTGATTAATGAAACCGCCACTAGCCGAATAGTTAATACTGTAATTGATTGGGGTTATACTTGAGAGCGTAGGGTCTAAAGAGAAATATTGTGCTAGAGAAGTGGAAGCGGAAGGTGCTGTTCCAGAAGTTGTATATCTTGAATCCGTAGTTGAACCTGTTCCTGAACCAAACTTTCCAATGCCACACATTCCATATCCATATATGGCGAATTGTTGATTTGACCCAAAAGAAAGATTTTTTATAGAGCATATATCATACGACGGAGCATTCGCACCAAAACGAAGAAGATTCCCTTGATAATCTATACGACACATTGCAGTTCCTGTTCCCACCCCGCTTGCCCAACACATATTAATAGAAGACCCATAACCAAAACCACCAATAAGCAATTGTGACCATATATAGTTGTTGTTTCCATCATTTGAACCCGAAAAAGCATTAATACATGTAATTGGCGCGGTTGCCGTAAAAGCGGGAGAAGAACCGAATCCCCAATTTGTATCCCAATTGTTTGTAGTAAAATTCCAACAAGTAAAGTAAGGACTGGATGGTGTAGGATTTGTAGTGAATTCTCCTCCTATATATAAACAATTTGTATTAGACCAGTATGTGCCACAATATACCGGTTGAGTTAAAGTTAAGAAACTACCTGCGGTTGCTTGTGTCGGTTGTTCGAAAGCAAAGGTTGTGTAATTGTAAAAAGCAATCATATTCATACCTGAACCAGCTATATCTGTAAAATTTCCCGAAATAGCAACCCAAGTATTACCAGTAATAGTAAAAACAGGAGATATATTTTGAATATATTCGCCACTAGCTAAAGTAGCGACGTTCGTCCAAACTGTAGTAGAGGGATTGTAAATTTTACAGAATTGTTCTCCTCCAACTAAATAAGTATTTGTTGTTAAATATTGTATACTATTTATAACTGCCGTGGAAGGTGAGCTAGATGCTGAAGTAGCGGACCATGTGTTTTGTGTTCCATTCGCAATTTGATCTGTGGTGGAAATTAAATATTTTGTACTTCCATTTGTAGTTGACGCGCTAATGGCACAACCTCCATCAGTTGCTGAAATAAAGGCAATACCACTACTTGTATTTATTGTTATGGCAGAAGAAGTAATATTCTGAGCATTGGTTCCAGATTCTCCAGTTGGACCAGTATAACCCGTATACCCAGAATTTGAACCGGGTTCTCCGGTTGGACCAGTAACTCCTATACCAGATTCTCCAGTTGGACCAGTATAACCCGTATAGCCAGAATTTGAGCCAGGTTCCCCGGTTGGACCAGTAACCCCCGAGCCAGGTTCTCCAGTTGGACCCGTATAGCCAGAATTTGCACCTGTATCGCCTTTCGGACCAGTAACTCCTATACCAGATTCGCCAGTTGGACCCGTATAGCCAGAATTTGGACCTGTATCGCCTTTCGGACCAGTAACTCCTATACCTGGTTCTCCGGTTGGACCCGTAACTCCTGTACCAGAACCTCCTCCACCGGCGGTATTTTGAAAAGACCCATCGGGAAAATAAATACCATTATTACTAGATGACCCCGTCGGACCAGTTGGTAAAATAACTAAATTTCCATTCAAATGAATATCACTTTGAAAATTAATAAAAGAATTTGGTTGACCAACATTTTCAGTTACTATCAAATTATTAGATGTATTATAATTACTAGACACTATATTATGTTTAGCGGCATATTGTAAACCACCGAATTTTCTAAATGACATTTATATATACTTTTAAAAAAAGAATAAGTAAAAATCGTGTAGTATAATTTATGTAGCAGTTTTGCCCTACATAAGTTATTTTTCTTAAAAATAACAAAATATTTAGCTTATATAAATGGGGTATAATATTGAAGTATCATTTGACGTTCTGAAAAATAGTAGTTTAACAGAATTACAAAATACAGTGCGAAATTACGCTGTAGAATGCGGGTGTGAATCCTTTTATGAAGATTATGAATACGAAACACATGCGCAATTTAAACGTAACCACTGCGTAATGACTGCTAATTTTTCACAACCAAATATAGATTATATGCTTCAATTTTTGAACTATGTTAAACATAAAGAGGGACTTTTTTTAGAATTAATTTATGATGATATTACATGCTTAATATTATATGCTTCACAATATTATATAACTCAGAAAATGAACAAAACTACTGGTAAAATATACAAACAAGAAAGACGTGAAAGAAGTTACTCTGATGACGAAAATATGATTTTAAACATTGTTATTAAAAAACATAAAAATTAGAAGAATGTAAATTTTTTTGAAGTTTTGGAAGATTTTTTGGATTTTTTTGATTTTGGCGACTTGCGTTTTTTATACACTTTATATGTTTTGTGTGTTTTCTTATCTTTATGGTTTTTTTTTGGTTTTAAGGTATGAATTTCCGATGTTTTTTCATCAATTGTAATAGGAACAATTAATTCTTCATTTGAAGCTGGACTGGAGAGATAACTGGTTGGATTCGCGGACTCTAAAAATGATTCTAATGAGGTTACATCGTTTTCAAAGATACTTTCTGGTTCTTTAATAACATAAGGTTGTCTAGGGATTAGTTGAGGCGTTTTTAAATCGGGTAGTTCAATTTGTAATATCATTGGCTCTTTTTTCACTTTCTGAGCTACAAAATCCATATGAAGTCTTTTATCAATTGGCAGGTTGACACTAGGGACATTAAGTAGGTTTGCTAAATCTTGATTATCAAGACTAACGTTGTAATGTTTTTTTTTACCGTTACTATTTGAATCAAGAGAAATATTCGCTTTTTGACCGTCATATTCGGCGTCCCATTTTATTTCGTTAAATTCGTTGCGTTTATTATTGTTATGAATTATTGTTTGTGTTAACCCACTATTTTGAATATAAGTATTAAGCATATTTATATTAAAAGCATATTATAATTTTCAATATGTAAAATATATCGTAAAAAAATGTCTATTATAAATATGGAGCTTAATTTTGCCGAAATAGACTCTAAAAAATCTTTTGAATCGTTTGATTATAATAGTTATGAAATGGATACTAGTAACAATTCAGATAAATACTGGGAACAAAACACTCCTGCTAAGCAAAATACCCAAACATCAGCAAAAAAAAAGAAGGTGTCATTTGATGATATATTATCAAATATGAATTTAGTTGTTAATAAAAACGGTGTATTACAATTTATGTCGCAAACTCAAAATCAGACACAACAGAGTCAATATTTACCACAGCAGAATCAATATTCACCACATCAGAATCAATATTCACCACATCAGAATCAATATTCACCACATCAGAATCAATATTCACCACATCAGAATCAATATTCACCACAACAGCAGAAACAATCTACAAAATCAGTTCAAAACAAAAATGAACCATTAGACCCTTCCGTGAAACATAGTTACATATACAATAAATATTTTAAGGATTATCAAGATGCATATTCGCCTGTTCCAGAAGTGAAAATTCCTAAAACGAGAGAAGAATATTTAAAAATGTTGGTAGAAGAAAAACTGCGAAAAATTGAAGAAAGAAAAAGGATTTCACAAATTAAATCTACTAAATTATTGTTTACAACAAATGTAGGTAATATAAAAGCAAGCAAAAATGGTTTGCGAATGATGAGTTTTTATTAATTTATTATACCGACTAAAAAGAAAAATGAGACAAAACACATCTATGTTTCAACTAATTTGTTAAATATTATTTTCTTGTCTTTCTAGACCTTCCCGCCTTTCTCGTCTTTCTCGTCTTTCTAGACTTTGTGATCTTTCTTGATTTTCTAGTCTTTCTACTCTTTCTCGTCTTTTTTGTTTTTATCGTCTTTCTTGTTTTTCTAGATTTTTTAAACGCATTTCCACCTGCTTGAAAATCAGGAAATGCGTATTCCATAGATGTTGCTAATTCTTGAATTCTCGCATCTGTTAATGCTGTATTTTCTTTCATAAACTCTATAAAATTAGCCTTTTTTTGTTCTGGAG
>JACCDO010605538.1_pt1 | contig 10677 bp, 19 predicted proteins | sample 7446101 | NCBI WGS metagenome assembly JACCDO01 (sample SAMN15323440, study PRJNA562643) | freshwater metagenome | isolation source: river surface water | place: USA:Blue River Watershed | collected 2017-08-16
ATAGTGTTGCAAGTAGTGTCCAAAGAATATTAAACCAAATAATAGTTGGCAATGTCTTTACTGTAGAAGACCAGATCAAAGCAAGGCTTGAGATCAAAGCAAAGATGTACAACCACCAAAACTGCTTACCAAGCAGTAGCCCTGGAAAAATAATTGCAATCTTGGTCATGAATGCAAAAAACTCTACAGTGTTAGGCCTATTCCAATAAGACTTAAATCTCATTGTCTTTAGAGCTTCAATCCATTGTGTTCTAAACTTCATTATTCTTTCTCCTTGTGAAAGTTTTCTGTCAAATATTGATAATGTGTTGGTGCATTTTCTACAGCCTTCAACCAGTTCTTTTGAGACTTTTCTGTCTTAATATAAAAGTCACCAGCAACCTTTTTGTAGTCTGTATCATAATGGTACTGCCAATAGCTAATTGAAATTGGGTCTACTGGATAGTACTCGTGCCCAACTGCAATACAGTGGAAACCACTTGTTAGTACAACTGGGAAAGACTGCTGAGTTGTTTTAAAGTTTTGCTCATCTGTATAAACAGATCCAGCTGGCTTTTCAGCTAAATACTTTTCTACTGGTCTTTCTGTCATATACTTCCAAAACGAAGTATCTCTTCTTTCTGAAAGTACGTAGTGATATTCTAAAAACGAAGCAAAGAATTCAAAATGGTTTCTAACTGTAGCGTTATAGAAGTCTACATCTAGACCATTAACGTATCCTCTACGCAAGAATTTTACAAGAGTGTTTGCTGACTCATGAATAAAAAATAGGCCATTACTTTCTAGTGGCTCTAGGAATGTGGCTGAAAGTCCAATTCCAACAACATTTTTTACCCAAGTTCTACGATATGTTCCTGACTTAAACTTAATTTCATTAAACTTAAGAGAGTCATTAATTCTTTCTTCACCAAATCTTTTTCTTAAGTACACTTTAAACTCTTCTAAAGCATCTTCTGGTGTTGTAAATCTGTCAGAATATACATAACCAGTTCCAATTCTTGAATAAAGAGGGGCATTCCATACCCACCCATAACCTAAAGCTGTTGACTCAGTAAAGTTTTGAATTTCATTTTCCGCATCAACGTATGGAATTTGAACAGCCCAAGTTCTATTAACTGGAAGCTTGTCTGCAAAGGAAAGAAACTCTTCTTCCATTGCTTGGCCCAAGAGCATACTCTTGAACCCTGTACAGTCAATAAATAAATCTGCAGTAATTTCTTCGCCACTCTTAAGAACAAGCTTTTCGATGCCGTCGTCATTTGTGACAACGTTTTCAACGTGTCCAACTATTTGCTTTACTCCCCTTGGCTTTGAATAATTTTCTGCCAACCAATCAGCAAATTTCATAGCATCAAAATGCAGTGCAAAATCTCTTTCAAGGGTAAAGTCTTCAAGCTCTCGCTTTTTTGGATTCATGATCTTATTAGTGTCTAGTAAAACAGACTGTGGGAAAAGTGCATTTACATAGCTTTGAGTTGTTGTCTCTGGAACAAAATGTTTTAGCATGTGCCAGTCATTAGCGTTTGGAAGTGTAGTATTCCCTAAAAATGGATTTCCAAATGGGTAGTGGAATCCGCCATCTCCAACCCTATGAAAATCTGTAAACTTAATACTTAATTTAAAAGAAGCATCTGTGTGCTTCATAAAGTCTTTATAATCAACATTGATTGATTTAAGCCATGCAGGTAGTCCTGCTAAGGTGCTTTCTCCAACACCAATTCTTGGTGTGTCAGGGCTTTCTACTAAAACAATTTCTTTTTCTGGAAAATTGTGGATCAGTGTTGCTGCGGTCATCCAACCAGCAGAACCTCCGCCTAAAATTACTACCTTATCTACCTTATTCATTTAAATTCTTTCTCTAATAGTTAAAACTGGGGATACTATAATCATTATATAATATCCCCAGCCTTATTGTCAATAGTAATTAACTATTTATTACTTCTTTAGTGCAACCTTGGCCTTTGGATTCTTAGCGTTCCACTTTCTTGCCAAAGCATTGTACTCTGCAACATATGTTGCACGAGCAAGGTCTGCTGCTGCCTTTGCTGTTGCTGCATCGGCTGTTGCCTTTGCTGCTGCTGAGTCTGCTGCTGCCTTATCTGCTGCACGTCCAGCTTTTTCTGCTGCAAGTGCTGCATTTGCTACTGCAAGTTCTGCAATCTTTGCTGCAAGTTCTCCTGCAAGATCACGAACTGTAATTGTTGCAGTTACTGCACCTACTGGTGTTGAAAGACCAGTCACTGCTGTTGCAACTGTTGCGTATGCTGTAACAACAACTGAACCTGAAGCAGGAAGCGTTAGTGTTTGTTCTTTTGTTCCAAGTGTTGCTGTTGCTGTATCTGTTGTAAGAGCTGTTGCTGTTGCAACACCATTTGAAGATACTAGAGTGTTAATTGTTGCTCCACCCTTAGCGTTTCCAAATACATCGTATCCAGTCACCTTAAGTGTTGCTGTTGTGCCTGCTGCTCCAGATGTTGGCGCAGTCAAAGCGATTGAGTTTAGGGCACCTGCTTGTCCCTGAACATAGTAAACTGTTGTAGTTCCAGCACGAGTAATCGATACTGTTCCTACTGCTGTACTTTTAGTATATACATAAAAGTCTGCTGAGTTTCCAGTTCCTGTTGAAATGGAAAGCGTTGAAGATCCGCTTGATGCGGTTACTGGTGATGCTGATGTTGCTAGAGCAGGTACAATTGTTGCATTTGTTGCAACAGCTGTTACTACTGTTCCAGTATCTACAGAAGTTACAGCAATCTTCAATGCGTCTGCTGCATCGATGCTGTTGTCTGCTGGCACTGGTAGTGATACAGGAGTTCCTACTACTGTTCCACCTGTTGCTGCAGATCCCGCCACCGTTAGTGTGACAGTTCCAGCGTTAGCCTTAGCTGCTGGCGATACAAGCATTGTGCTAGTCAGGGCTGCAGCGATGATTAGCGATACTTTCTTGAATGAGTTCATTCTTTCTCCTTAGTTTATCTGCCTCTTTGTGAGCACAGAATTTTAAATGTATTCTGCCAATTCTTTTAGCAGAACATGTTTCGGTTTTGCACCAATAATTGTAGTTACTGGTTGTCCATCTTTAAACAAGATCATAGTTGGGATTGAAGCCACACCATAATCTTTTGGCTTAATTTGGTTATCATCAATGTTAACCTTAGCCACTAGCAGATTTTTTTCTTGAGAAATCTCATCTAGAATTGGTGAAACCTTTTTACAAGGACCACACCATTCTGCCCAAAAATCTACCAAAACTATTTTGTTTTCAGCAATAACAACATCAAAGTTTGCGTCAGTAACAATCACTTAGTCATTCTCCTGTGCTCTTTGATATTGTTCTAGTTCGTTTTGAATGTCCCAGAAATCTTTCATTACCCTGTCATATCTATCAAGTATAGGTTGAGGGATGTCTACAAGCTCTGTTTCAAAAGAACTGTCAGGTTCAATGATATCATATATTGCTGAATTTACAAGTGCTATCTTAGGCATTATCCTTAGACTGCTCTTCTTCCTGCTTAACCTGCTCTGCTGCAGCGTTAAACTTTTCCATAAAGCGCTGGACAACAAAATATGTTGCCTCTGAAGCGTTACCGCCCAGTACGGCAATTGCCTGCTCGTCTTTCTGTTGCTCTTCTGGCATTTGATTAAACCACTTTTGGTAAAGCTCAACAACAATATCTGCCACAATTCCTTCCAGCATTGACTGTTGTTTTTCAATCATTGGATCTTTTTCCATTATTTTGTCGCCTTTTCTATATTAATTAAAGATCCATTCTTTACCTTAGCATTACTTGTTAATGTAGATGTGGTCTTTAAGAGTGTATAAATTTGATCATAAGTTAAGTTTGGCTTAACCATTTTTACTGTTGCCCAATGCACTGCTGCACTTTGCACCGATGCAGATGTTCCAGCAACGGTTGTTTGTGTTCCACCTGGAAGAATTGCTTTTACTGTTCCTGGTGCATAGAAATCAACTTGCAATGGCGTTCCATTGCTATAAGTATTGATATTATTAAATTTATCAACAGCACCAATTGTTACTGCTTGTGGAATGCATGCTGGATAATCAACTCTTGTAATATCCGCATTATTTCCTGCTGGTAGCATTAAAGGAATATTAATAGACTTTAATGTGTCAATATATTTAATTAGATTGCTCTTTGGGCATAGAATATTATAGGTAGCAAGGTCGTGATTTCCTTGACTCATCGCTACTGCTGCAATTCCATACTTATCCTTGTTTGCAATTACCCAGTCTAAAGCCTTTACCACTGAAGCTTCTGTTGTGCTTGCACGGTAACCTTCCTTAGTTAAACCAACAATACGAATAAAAATTATCTTGACATTGGCATTTGCGTTTACCGCAATTGAAGCCATTTGTGTACCATGATTAAAAGAAGAAGATTTTAAAGCTGTAAAAGGAATTGTTGATGCTGATCCAGGACCTTCCTGAAAACCAGTTCCATTTGGACAAAGATTCCATTCCATTGCACAAACTTCTTGTATAAGTCTTCCATTAAAAATTGGAAGTGATGCATCAATTGCTGTATCAATAACAACTACTGATGTTTTAGTTGGCTCAGCATGAGCCTTGACTGCAGTATATCCTGCTGTAGTACTTGCTGTAATTAATATGGCTACAAGAGCCTTGGTTATTTTATTCATGTCTCTATTCTATAAAATGAGTAGGGGTTTGTCAATAGTTTAAAGCTCTATATAATGATAGGGTGGACATACTCCTATGGAGAACTGTGATGCCGCTGCTAAGGCTATCTCAAGCCTCTTAAATGGGTCTCTCATGGTTTGAGTAGAGTAAAGAGATCCTAGGGCAAAATCCATTCCAATTCCTTCTGCGTAATAAGGAAGGATGTTTTCTCCAATCTGAAAGTCGTCATCCATATAGAACAATCTTCCAGTTCCTTTTACCCCAATTAAAAATACTCCGCCACTGTCTTCATTTTCAGACTGATTACCAATATTTCCGTATCCGCCAGACTTAAATGCTTCTTTAACAGATTCTACAAATTTAGTTCTCATAAATTTGTCTAGGGTTCTAGAGTTTCCAGTAAATTTTGGTGGTGTCCAGTCGTATTGAAGAATTTGCCCCATTCTAAAAGAATCGGTAAAAGCTATTCCATACTGTCCAACCATAAATACTTTTGGATTTTTTTGTGCAAAGATATGTCCGCCTGCAACATCAACTGCCGATGAGTCAGAGCCCATGTAGATTTTACCCGACTTTACCAACCCAACGACGCATGTCATTTCTTATGTAATCTTCCTTGATCTAGGCTTTGCTGCTTTATTAAGAAGTTGTATTAAGTTCTCTACCTTTTGTTCTTGCAGGTATTGATTGATTCTAATTTTAAGAACCAGTAGCAAGATGATTGGAATTAAAAGATCCTGCCCAGTTTTCCACCTGTGCCACATAAACCACACAATGAAAATATTTGTTACTATGGTCAGCCCAAGGCCGTACCACTTAAGTCTTTTCTCAGATATCATAGTACCATTCTATAATATTTAAAATTCGATGTCCAGTCTAATTAATGTATTTTTAATTTAGACAGTAATTCGCTTAATTCATAGTTAACTTTGGCTAATTTCTCAAGAGTTTCATAGTATTTAGCCTGCCAAATTAATAATTCATTTTCAGAGACCAGCAGTTTATTTTTAAGTTTTTCCAGCTCAAGCCTGAGCTCAACCTTGCTGTGGTCTATCTCATTTTGATACAATTTTTCAGATTTTCTTTTCCCAAGAAACTCTATAAATCTTGCGCCAGTGCCACCTAATACTGCCATAAGCAGCATTAATATCATTTGTTCTCTTGTCATTGGCATATATTAATTATACCAACAAATGTATACTAAACTAGCAACTCATCTGCCAATATTGGTTGACCAATATATCTTTTTTTAATTATATACTCTTTAACATGATCAGATCCAAATTGTCTTCCAGCCAAAATAACTACCCAGCGTGGCTCAAACTTAGATACAATACATGTCTCGCACATTAACAAGTTAATTGTTAATAGCGCTGATTTTCTTGTATTTAGTTTATTCTTGCTTTTGCTGCAAGAGTAACATAAAATCTTTTCCATTATTCTTCCTCTACATGTGACAATACGAATTCATCCATTATAGTAAATTCGCTATTCTCTACAAGCTCTTCATAATCTATTCCGTCCTTGGTGTATCTCACCACTGACGCATACGTTCCAAGAGACTCTACGTCCCCATATACCTGATCTTCGTGCAAAAATACAATACAAACTTTATCGTAATATTCTTTCACCTTTTGCTCCCTCAAGTTCAACACGAACCCCGTAGGATTCTAGTACACGTTTTACCATTTCAATGTAGTCAATGATTCTCATTCTTTCAGAATCGCCATACTGCATGAAATTTCCTTCATATAACCTAATAGCCAAAAATTCTGGAAACTTAACTATGTCCATTTGTAGTCCATGAACTGGTTGCTTAAGTTCTCTTACTTTTGTAGCCATTTCTTTGGTATAGAAAACTGGTTTATTTAATTCGCCTGTCCACTGATTAATGTCCATGCTTCACCTTAAACCTATTCCATACTTCTTCTGTTTTATGAATATTACGTGCTTTGTCTGTTGAACCAGAGTTTAAGTATATCCCGCCCCATACTCCGTATTCATTGTTTTCAATTCCAGCTCTTAAACAATCTTTTGCTACTGGACATGTTAAACAACATTCGTCTACACTTTTTGCTATATTAAAATCTGCTTCATACTTATCGTAAAATAAGTTTGTGTCCATCCCATTGCATGCCGCAAGATGCCACCATTCAAAATCATCTGGGTCTACGCCTAGACTACTTAATATATTTGACATATCTGTCAGGGAGATCCCAATCTCCGCCATTAGTTAAAGGGAATCTGTTGGTCAGTCCCCAAGTATTGTTTCTAAACATTCCTCTTTTGTTTGAAAAACCTGTTGCATCTTTCTTCCAAACAATTAAAGTATATCCATCCCAAAAAGCTTCTTGATAATCTGTCTTAAAGTTTTTAATAAATTGATTAACTTTGTTTTCCTTGATGTTCATATTTTCCTTTTCTTTTGCTGGCCCACCTGGACTCGAACCAGGGACCTAGAAGTTAACAGCTTCCCGCTCTGCCGACTGAGCTATGAGCCAATAGCAAAGCCCCGTAGTATCTATTATACTGTTTGCTACGGGGCCTTGTCAATCAAATTTCAATTAATTTTTGTAATTTTTTTAATATTTACTGCTTTTACCTCTTGGTCAGTACCAATAATATCTTTTACATAGTCTGCAGCATCTTCGGCAGAAAATGCCTCTATTTCTAGATCTGCTTCTATTTTTACCTTATATTGGTCCATGTATATATTATACTACTTTTGAGCTTTTTTATCTACTGCTGAAAATGCATTATTAATTTCATCAATAGTTAGCTTTCCATCATCTAGGAATCCACGAGCTAGCTTTTCAACAACTGTTGCTACCCCTAATGTTCCTGCAAGAATGACAGCCTTGTATGTTTCAATTCCGACTACTGCTCCTGCTCCAATTACTGAAAGCCCTGATGCTGCAAATACAGCAACAATTCTCATAAAAATATTATTAATGCTTGCAATTGCTCCAGATCCAACCTGTGTTGGCTCTTCAATATGTGCTTTTGCCATTTTTAATCCTCCCTATTTCTGATCGGACTTGTAATTATCCAAAGAGCAGTTGTTGCCACAATTCCATAACCAACAACAGTCTTTGCACTTCCGTCCAGAACTACCCAAGCAATAAACATTCCGAGAAGCGTCCATGCTTGGTCAACCATATCCTTTAAGATATTTTTTATTATTCTTACCATTTTCTTCCTCCTCGTGAACCTGGTGAATTGGCTCCTGAGCCTCCACCAGAACTTCCTCCTCCGCCTGTGCCACCTCCAGTGGCGCCTCCTGCTGCCGCTCCTACTGCATTAATAGCGGCACCTGCTGCAACAACTGTAGCAACAACCATATCTGTTGCTTCTTCTCTTTCTTCTTCAGTCATATCTGCACCAATGCTTCCAAGAGCTGCTATTGCTGCTGCTGGATTAGTAAATAATTCTTCTACCAAAGCTGCTGGATTTTGCACAAGCTCAACTTGTGCAGCGACAGCTGCAGTAATTACAAGAGCGTTTCCATTTTCATCTGTACGAACTTCAACTGGTGTTGATGGTGGCATATCTGAATAAGAAACTCCTGCTGCTTTAATTTCTGCTGATGAAATAGATTCTCCTGGTGCAAGGTTCTCTATTAGCTTTTCTACTACAACTTCTTTCTGCTCTTCTGTTAACTTTCCTTCTTCTGCAGCTTTCTTTAATGCTTCTTCTTCTGCCTTAGCTTTTTCTGCTTCTGCAGCCTTTGCCTCAGCTTCTGCTTTTGCATTAGCCTCTTCTTGCGCTTTAGCTTCCGCCTCAGCCTTTGCGTTTGCTTCCTCTTGAGCCTTGGCCTCTGCTTCAGCCTTTGCATCTGCCTCTGCTTGCGCTGCTGCTTCTGCCTCTGCTGCTAGTCTGTCCGCCTCTGCTTTTGCATCCGCTTCTGCTTTCTCTTTTGCTTCTGCTTCAGCTTTAGCTGCTGCTTCTTCTGCAGCTATACGATCAGCTTCTGCTTTAGCAGCGGCTTCTTCCGCTGCTATACGGTCTGCTTCTGCTTTTGCTGCAGCTTCGGCTGCTGCTTTGGCTTCTGCTTCTGCTTTAACTCTTGCTGCTTCTGCAGCTGCTGCTTGTGCAGCTGCTTGTTGTGCTGCAGCTTCCGCTGCTGCCGCTTCTTGTGCTGCTTGTGCTGCTGCAGCTGCGGCTGCGGCATTTGCAGCGGCTTGCGCTGCTGCTTGTTGCTCTGCATAATAATTAACTGTAACCTGTGCTGCATTTGTCATTGCAGTTACTGCTTCATTTACTTTTGTTGTTGCTGTGTTAGCAAGGGTGTCTGCTGTTTGAACTGTTGCTGTAGCAGTTTCTGTAAGCTGATTTAATGTAGCAACTTCTTCTGCCTTTACCTCTGTCTTATCTGCAACTACTTCTTCTGCTGCAGTCTTTTGTGCAGTAAGAGTATTAAGAACTGCAGTATCATTATTGAGAGTTGTCTGTGCGGTAGCAACTGCAGCAACTAATACTGGGTCTTTTGTTACTACTGTAGTTGCAAATGCCGTTTGATTTGGAGTAGTAAAATATCCACTTCCATCTTGTCTCATGATTAGCCAGCCAAGTATAACTTGTGATGCTCCACCATTTTCATAATACCAAATAGTAAAGTCCTGCTGCTTGTCTGTAGCTGTATTATAAGTTGGAGAGTATTGACTCCATCCTCCACCTTTATCAATCCATTCATTGATTGCAAGTTGCCCGTCTACATACATCTTTGCGCCGTCATCTGAATGAATTGCATACTTTACTGTTACTGCTTCTTCTGGAACAGTAATTGTTCCTTCAAATTTAACAATTACATTGTCTACTCTGCCAGAATTAAATACCTGTCCGCTTCCAAATTGGTGAGCAATATAAGGAACTGTTGTGGTTGAAAGTGGTGTCGCATTTTCTGCTGGAAGTGGTGGCTGCTGTCCTCCAGGTGATGCGTATGTTGTTACCTCAATTCCATTAGTTGTTGTTTCTACGGCTGAAGCATCGGCTGCAGCTTGGGCTGTAGCAAGGTTCGTGGTGTCTGTAGCAACTACAGCAGTTTGAGACTCAACCTGTTGAGTTACTGTATTTAAATTTGTTTGAGCATTATTTAAATTTGTTGTTGCTGTGGCAACTACTGCAGTTTGTGATTCAACTGCTGCTTGAGCTGTTGCTGCAACTGTGACTGCTGTTTCAGCAGATTGTATTGCATTGTTAGCCTCTTGAACCTTGACTGTAGCCTCTGCAACTGCAGTTGCAATTGGCTCTTGAGTTGTAGCAATTTGGGTAGCAGTCTGAGTATCTGTATTTGGCACATTTGATTGGATTGTAGATATGATCGTATTTGCCTGTGTTTGAGCTGCCGCCTGTAGCGTTGTTTCTGCCGCCTCTACTTTATTTGCAACTATCTCAACTGTAACAGGAGTGGTTGCTGTGGCGGTATCTGAAGATGGATTTTCTGGCGTTACTTGAACTGTAACCTCTTCAGCATGTGCATTAGTTGGCCCAAAAAGGAAAAGCCAGCCTATAACAATAAGGCTGGTTAAGAGAAGTTTAACCTTTCCAGTCAACTAGGACTCTCCTATGTAATGCAAATTTTGTTTACATTACAATTATAGCATGTAGCTATTTAGGATTATCTGTTTTATAAAAGCCAGAACCTTTAAACTGAATACCAAAAGATCCGTAAACTTTAGTCATGTTGTATCCACACTTTTCACAAACCTCTAAAGAGTCTGCTTGTTCAAAAGACTTTATAATCTCTTTTGTCACATCACACTGAATGCAAGAATACTCGTATGTAGGCATTACTTACCGCTCTTTTTTCTCTTTTCAGCTAAAGCAGCAAAGTCTTTAACCTTTGTATCTCCCATGTAGCCCCAAGCATATCCTTCTTCAATCATAATCTCATTAATAGACTTTGTTGCTCCGTCAATGTAAACCCAACCAAGTATGCGTCCATATTTTTCTGAAGAATCTGGAAGTTCCGTTTTAATGACAACATCCTTAGCGTCTTTTAACTGTTTCTTTAG
>JACCDO010697810.1_pt1 | contig 10677 bp, 11 predicted proteins | sample 7446101 | NCBI WGS metagenome assembly JACCDO01 (sample SAMN15323440, study PRJNA562643) | freshwater metagenome | isolation source: river surface water | place: USA:Blue River Watershed | collected 2017-08-16
AGAATGGAATCAAATAATTAATTTGGATATAAAAGAATTAATATTTATAAATATAAACATCACTGTAATATTTAATAACAATTTACAAGAAAATAAAATAATTAATATTAATGAATCAACAGAAATAATGGAATTAATAAATAATTTGCCAGATTCTTTAAAAATTTTAAATTTAAAACATTGTAATAAATTTAATATAATTATAAATCCAAATAAATTACCAAAATTAATTACTCATTTATTATTAAATAATGATTTTAACCATACTGTTGATAATTTACCTAATTCTATTACACATTTAACTTTAGGTTATTATTTTAATCAACCAATTAATAATTTGCCTAATTCTATAACTCATTTAACTTTAGATTATTATTTTAATCAACCTGTTGATATGTTACCTAATTCAATTACACATTTATTGTTAAATAATGATTTTAACCAATCAGTAGATTTATTACCTAATTCTCTAATAGAATTAAGTTTAGGAAATAATTTTAATCAACCAATTGATTCTATACCAAATTCAATTAAATATTTAAAAATTAGTTCTTATAAATTTAATTTTCCTATTGACAATTTACCTAATTCATTAACACATTTAACTTTGGGATGCAAATTTAATCAATCTTTAGATAAATTACCAGATTCTTTAACTTATTTAAGTTTTGGTACAAGATCATTTTTTAATCAATATGTTAATAAATTACCAAAATCAATTGAATTAATTGATATTGATGGATTACAATGTTCAGAAAAATATATATTTCCAAAAAAATATCATAAACTAATAAAAAAAAGTAGTTCATCCGATAACTATTATAATATTAAATTTTATAAAATTATATAAAAAAATTATTTATTTACTTTTTATTAAATAAGTACGCGCCAATAATAATTGTGACAGGAACAACTAATACTGATGCCCAATACAAAATATTACTATAGTAATTATTTTTATAAATATTAGTTTCATAAAGCCATAATGGAATCAAATCCAAATTAATCATAATAGAAATACCTTTTGAATCTGTTTCAATAGTTGAGCTTGTATTTTTAAGAGCCAATACTGGATTTTGTCCTTGTCTAAAATATACGTAATCGCATCTTTCAAAGTTTAATTTTTCAGTAAAGCATAATATTTTAATCATTTCAATTCCAATATCTCTATATGCAATTTGATTAAATTTAGGATTTGATTGAATTAATCTATTAATATTAGAATATTCATTTAATAAATTTTTAAATTCATAGGTTAAGCCTTCATCTTCAGCTTTTTTAACATCATCCAAAATCATAGAGGTATTTGGATAAGATGATATGTTATATAATAAGGATGACTTATCCTCTTGTTTTAAAGTCTTAACACTATAATATATCTTGGAAATATGTGAGTTCATTTGTTATATATAGTAATTGATTATTATTTAAATTATTGTATTTAAAGTTATTTTCAATTTTTTGTAAAAATTGATTTTTATAAGTAATGTATTTGTTATACAATAATAAAATGGAACTAAAAACAATTCAATTACTGGAGTCTTTTGATTCTAATAGTTTACGTCTTTGTGTAAATGTAAAATGTATAAATGGAATACTTGATTTAAGTAAATTTACAAATTTAAAAATATTAAACTGTTCAAGTAATGAAATAACTCAATTAATAAATTTACCTTCATCTTTAGAAGAATTAGATTGTCACATCAATGAAATAACTAATTTAGATAATTTACCAGATAAATTAAAAAAATTAAATTGTTCGTCTAATAAAATAACTGAATTAAATAATTTACCTTTGTCTTTAGAAGAATTAAATTGTTCATATTGTAATAATTTAATTTATTTAGAATACTTACCATCATCATTAATTATACTAAATTGTCATAGTTGTGAAAACTTAATTTCCTTGGATTTATTACCACAATCTATAACAAAGTTATTTTGTTCATTATGTAATATAACTAAATTAAATAATTTACCATCTAACTTGGAAATATTAATATGTAATTTAACTGGTATTACATATTTAGAAAATTTACCAAAAAAATTAGAAGTACTTCAATGTTCCAGTTCTAAAATTAAAAATTTAGATGAAATTAAAAAAAAATATCCAAATATAAAAATAAATATATAAAATTGTATAAGAATTAAAATTTTTAATTTATAAACTTGATTATATCAAATAATATATGAATCAAGAAACAATCAAATTATTAGAGGAATACGATGCAAATACTTTAAAACTAAATTTAAGTTATAAAAATATTAAAGGATTATTAGATTTATCAAAATTTACTGAATTAGAAGAATTAATTTGTGAGGGAAATAATATAACCTTAATTAAAAATTTGCCTAATAATATTAGAAAAATTGATTGTTCAAGAAATAAAATTACTTCATTAGATAATTTACCAGAAAATTTAAAAATATTAATTTGTTCTAATAATTTAGTAAAATCATTAGATAACTTACCTTGTGGACTTGAAGAATTATGTTGTAATGAAAATAAATTAGAATCAATAGATTTATTACCTGAATCTTTATTATATTTAAGTTGTAATTATAATGAAATAAAATCAATAGAATTTTTACCAAAAAATTTAAAAACATTAATTTGTAATATAGATAATATAAATTTTTATTATTTTCCTGAATCATTAACAGTTTTAGATTGTTCATCAGCTACAGTTAAAAATTTTTGTAAATTACCAGAAAATTTAGAAGAACTAAAATATAAACATTCAGTTAATACAATAATTGAATATCCAGTTAAATTAAAATCCTTAATATTAGAATTTGAAGATTTTTCTAATTTAGATAATTTTAAATTTACAAATGCATTAGAAAACTTAGAAATTAAGTCATATTTTAAATTAACCCATATATATAATCTTCCTAATAATCTTAATTCATTAATATTACATTGTTCGGAATTAGTTGATATTGATTTTCCTCCAAAATTAAAAAAACTAACAATAACATCTATAGATGTAAATAAATTTTTAGAAAAATTACCAAAAGATTTAGAATATTTTGATTGCAGTTATTGCGAAAATATAAAACTTGAAAATTTACCAAATACATTAAAAATACTAAAATGTAATAATAATGATTTAGTTGAAATTGTTAAATTACCTGATGAATTGGAAGAATTAGAATGTGAGCAAAATAAAATAGAAAAAATAGAAAATTTACCAAAAAATTTAAAAAAATTATTTTGTTCTAATAATAAAATTAAAACACTTACTAGTTTACCAAATTCGTTGATTGAATTAAAATGTGTAAAAAATGAATTGGAAGTAATAGATGATTTACCAAATATGTTGGTTTATTTAAATTGTAGTTATAATAAACTAACAAATATTAATAATTTACCAAAAAGTTTAAAAATACTAAATTGTGGTCATAATAATATTGAAATTTTAAAAAATTTACCTAATAATATAGAAAATTTAAATTATTCATATAATAAAATAACTAAATTAAAATATTTACCAAATAAATTAAAAATATTAAATTGTTCAGATAATTATATTAAAAAATTTTGTAAATTACCAAAAAAATTAGAATATCTAAATTGCGCATGTAATAAAATTAAGTATTTACCAAATATTCCAAAAAAATTAAAATATATTGATCCAACATGGACAGGATTGAATACACTTAAATTAAAAAAGAAATTGCCTAATTTAGAAATTCATAATGGTGAAGAAGATGGATATATTGATTAGTAAAAATATTTAATAAAAATTTGATTATTACATTTAATAATAATTAAATAAATAATTAATAACATAAAAATGGAACCTGAAACAATTCAATTTTTAGAATCATTTGATTCTGAAATTATAGAACTTGATATATCTAATAAACATATTAAAGGAATATTAAATTTAATTAGATTTACTTGTTTAGAATTATTGTATTGTAATAATAATTGTATAACTTTAATAATAAATTATCCTTTAACATTAAAAAAATTAAATTGTAGTAATAATAATATAACTGAGTTAAATAATTTACCAGATTATCTTGAAATATTAAACTGTTATTGTAATAATTTAACTGAGTTAAATAATTTACCAAGAAATTTAAAAATATTAAATTGTTATGAAAATGATAATTTAACTGAATTAGATAATTTACCTTTGACATTAGAAGAATTAGATTGTGCTCAATGTGAAAAAATAACTTCATTAGATTATTTACCTTCATCATTAATTCAACTAGATTGTTTTGATTGTTATAATTTAATTTCACTGGATTTTTTACCAAATAATTTAATTAAACTTGATTGTAGTAATTGCAATATATCTAAATTAGATAATTTACCTACTAACTTAAAGGAATTATTATGTGAAGGTACAAATATTACGTTTTTGGATAATTTGCCAAGAAATTTAGAAATATTAGAATGTTTTGGATGCAAAATAAAAAAATTAAATAATTTGCCTGAATCAATTAAAGAATTATCATATAATAATGATATTAAAAATATTAATAAAATAAAAAAACAACGTCCAAATATTAATTTTTATGAAAATTCAAAAAATTACGAAAAATTAAAAATTAATAAATAATTATTAAAGACCAATATAATTAAAAATTTGATTATTACATATAATAATATAAATATAAAATATTAAATAAAAAATGAATCGTAAAACAATTAAATATTTAAAGGAATATGAATCTGATACTTTAGAAATTAATCTATGTTGGTTAGAAATAAAAGGAATTTTGGATTTAAGTAGATTTACTTGTTTAGAAAAATTAATTTGTGCTAATAACTCAATAACTTTAATAAAAAATGTGCCTTCAACATTAAAAGTATTAGATTATAGTGAAAATAAAAATAATAATTTAGATATTTCAAATATAAATTCTTTAATTAAATTTATAAGTGATTCCAATCAAATTGAATCGTTAGATAATTTACCTAATTCTCTTGAAATATTATCTTGTAATTCAAATAAAATAAAAACATTAGATAATTTACCTTGTAACTTAAAAGAATTATCATGTAGAGAAAATGATAATTTAATAGAATTAAACAATTTACCTTCAACATTAGAAAAATTAGATTGTTTTAGATGTAAAAATTTAACTTCATTAGATTATCTACCTTCATCCTTAAAAATATTAGGATGTAATGCTTGTAGAAAAATAAATTCATTAGATTTATTACCTCAATCTTTAATTAAATTAGATTGTGCAAATAATAATATTTTACGATTAGATAATTTACCAAATAGCTTAGAAGAATTAATTTGTTATAGTTCTGAAGTTATGTGTTTGGATAATTTACCTAGAAGTTTAAAAAAATTAGAATGTTATGATTGTGATAATATAACTATGTTAAATAATTTACCAAATACATTATATTTTTTATCTTGTGATTATAAGATTAAAAATATTGAAGAACTTAGAAAAAAAATCCCTTGCTTTTTTTAATGTAATATTCAAAAATATAATTATAAATTTAATTTTATATAATTAAAATAATAAAACATATAACTTATAATAAATGAATCAATACACAAATGAATTATTAGAACAATATGATTCTGACATATTATGTCTTGATATAAGTTGGCAGAATATTGAAGGTATATTAGATTTAAACAAATTTACATTTTTAAAAAAATTGGATTGTTCAACAAACAATATTACTCAAATTATAAATATTCCTTCAACATTAAAAAAATTACATTGTGAATACAATTGTATAAAAAGTTTAGATAATTTACCTAATAATTTGGAAATATTGGTGTGCTATGATACTGATATTACAGAGTTAAATAATTTACCTTTGTCTTTGATAAAATTAAATTGTTACAATTGTGAATATTTAACTTCATTAGATTATTTACCAGAATCTTTAAAAGTATTAGAATGTAGTTATTGTAAGAAATTAACTTCATTAGATTTATTACCAAATAATTTAGAAAAATTATCATGTAGTGTTTTACCAAGTTATTTACCAACATCATTAAAAGAATTAGAATGTAATCATAATACTCCAAATTTAGATGAAATTAAAAAAAAATATCCAAATATCAATTATATTGAAGATTAGATTTATTAGATAATTTTTATAAAAATTGATTTTTATAATAAATACTTATTTAAACAAAATACAATAAATAAAAATGGAGCCTGAAACTATTAATTATTTTGAATCATATGATTCTGATATATCAAAGCTTGATATATGTAATAAAAATATAAAAGGAATATTAGACTTGAGTAAATTTACTTGTTTAGAAAAATTATTTTGTTTTAACAATAGAATTACATCAATTATAAATATTCCTTCAACATTAAAAATATTATACTGTACTTTCAATCAAATTACACAATTTGATAATCTCCCTTGTTCATTAGAAGAATTATATTGTTGTAATAATATATTAACATCACTAAATAATTTACCATCACAATTAAAGATATTACGTTGTACTATGAATCAAATAATATCATTAGATAATTTACCATGTTCACTTAATTCATTAGAATGTTCTTCTAATAAAATAACTTCGTTGGATTATTTACCAGAAAATTTAAATACATTATGTTGTAATTTTAATCCAATAAATAATCTAAATCTTTTACCACGAAACATTACAAGATTAGGATGTTTTAGTGAAATTATGGAATCATTGGATAATCTACCAAATAATATAAATAAAATTACATGTAATAAAAATATAAAAAATTTATTAAATATTCAAAATATGTATCCAAATGCAATTATTGAGGTATTTTAATTTAGTTCTTAGAAAAAATTGATTTTTATATAATAATTATGTTATACTATAAAATTAAAATTTAAATATGATAAAAAATGGAAACATATACTATTCAATTATTAGAATCTTATCCATCTAATATATTAGAGCTTAATATATCAAATAAGAATATTAATGGAATATTAGATTTAAGTAGATTTACTCGTTTAGAAAAATTAAATTGTAATTATAACGAAATCACTTCAATAATAAATTTTCCCGATACATTAAAATTATTAGATTGTTCTGATAATAATATTACTCAATTAGATAATTTACCTACCAATTTAAATAATTTAAACTGTGCTTTAAATGAAATAACTTCATTAGATAATTTACCAACATCATTAGAAATTTTAGAATGTGGTGGTAATAATATAACAACATTGGATTATTTACCAGAAAATTTAAATAAACTAAGTTGTAATCATAATCCAATCAATAATTTAAATCTGTTACCAAAAACTATTACAGAATTAGAATGTAGAATTGATAATATTAAATCATTAAATAATCTATCACCCAATATAAAATCAATTTCATGCTACAAATATTTAAAAAATTTAGTTGATATTAAAAAAATGTATCCAAATATAATTATTGAAGAATATGAGTATATATAGATAAAAGTTGATTTTTTTATATAATAAAAAGTAAAATATGATAATAAATGGAAACACATACAATTCAATTATTAGAATCTTATCCATCTAATATATTAGAGCTTAATATATCAAAAAAGAAAATTAATGGAATATTAGATTTAAGTAGATTTAATTGTTTAGAAAAATTAAGGTGTAATCACAATGAAATTACTTCAATAATAAATTTTCCCGATACATTAAAATATTTAATTTGTGACATGAATAAAATAGAATTATTGGATAATTTACCTAATAATTTAATAGAATTATGTTGTAATTCAAATAAAATAATTTCACTAGATAATCTACCTACTTCATTGGAACATTTGAAATGTTTTCAAAATAAAATAAAAAGATTAGAATACTTACCAAATAATTTAAATTATTTGTATTGTACTGAATTAGATAGTTTAAATTTGTTACCAAATAGTCTTGAAAGATTTACTTGTAATAAAATAAATATTAAAGATATTAATATTTTTTCAAAAAATTTAAAAACTTTATCTTTATTTGATTGTAATATAGAAGGAGTTGTTGATTTAGCTAAATTTACTAAATTAAAATGTTTTAGTTGTTGTAAAAATAAAATTACATCAATTATAAATTTTCCAAATACATTACAAGATTTAATATTTAATGAAAATAATATTACACAATTATCAAATTTACCAGATTCTCTTAAAGTTATAGAATGTAATAAAAATCCAATTGAATCATTAGATAATTTGCCTAAAAATTTAATAGAATTGTTTTGTGCAAAAACAAATATAACTATGTTAAATAATTTACCTTCTACATTAGAAATATTAATTTGTGCAGAAACTAAAATAAATAGTTTGGATAATTTACCACAAAATTTAATTGAATTAATTTGTGTAAATACTAATGTTCAAATTCTTAATAATTTACCATCAAATTTAAAAAAATTAAATTGTAATAAAGATTTAATAAATTTAGAGGAAATTAAAAATAGTTATAATAATTTAGAAATTAAACATGAATATAGAATTTACTAAAAATTGATTTTTATATATAATTATTAAATTAATAATATAATAATTAAATTAATAATATAAAAATTAAATTAATAAAATGAATTCAGAAACTATTCAATTATTAGAATCATATGATTCTAATATAATAGAACTTAATTTACAAAATAAGAATATTACCGGTATATTAGATTTGATTAATTTTACCAATCTTGAAAAATTAGATTGTTCTGAAAATAATATTACTCAAATAATTAATTATCCAGTAAGTTTAATTATTTTAGTTTGTGGAGATAATAAAATTACTGAACTTGATAATTTACCTGAAAATTTAGACACATTACTTTGTCATAATAATAATATTAAATTTTTAGATAACTTACCTACTAAATTAAAAAAATTAGTATGTTTAGGAAATAAAATAACTACTTTAGATTATTTACCATCTAAACTTAGATATTTATACTGTAGTGATTTATTAAATATAAATTTAATACCAAATAGTATAAAAACATTAATTTGCAGACACTTTACAGTTAATCTTGATATATTATCTAAAAACTTAATAACATTAAGAGTAGCAGGTTGTAATTTGGTAGGAACTGTTGATTTAAGTAAATTTAAAAAATTATACGAATTTAATTGTGATTTTAATGAAGTAACATCAATTATAAATATTCCAAATTCATTAAAAGTATTATTATGTTCAAAAAATAAAATTACTACATTAGATAATTTACCAAATAATTTAGTTAAATTACTATGTTATAGAAATTTAATAACTTCATTAGATAATTTACCAGTATCTTTAGAAATATTAGATTGTAGCATAAATCCAATTAGTAATTTGGATTTACTAAATAATATAAATTTAAAAGAATTAATATGTAATAAAACTAATAGAATAGTTATAAATAATATACCGCCAAGTCTTAAAAAATTAAGCTGTTGTAATAATTTAGTAAATTTACATGATATAAAAAAAAAATTTCCAAATGTTATAATAAAAAATTATGATGAACCTAATGATGAATTTGACTATTAAAAATTTGATTTTAATATTAAATAATATTAATTTATATACTAAATTATAACTATGAAACCAAAAACTATTGAATTATTAGAATCATATAATTCTGATATAAAAGAACTTAATATTTCTAGTAAAAAAATTAAAGGCTCATTAAATTTAAAGAAATTTACATGTTTGGAAAAATTAGATTGTAGTAATAATTTTATTGCTTCAATTCAAAATATTCCAAAAACTTTAATTGAATTAAATTGTAATTCAAATATAATCAAAACAATTAATAATTTACCAGCAAATTTACAAATATTAAAATGTAAAACAAATAAGATAACTTCATTTAAGATTTTACATTATAGAAATTGTTTAAATGACAAAAAAATAAAAAAATTAGAAGAAACTCAAAAAAATACTTGGTTACCATCTTCATTAATTGAATTAGATTGTAGTTATAATTATCAGTTAACTCATATAGATAATTTACAATGTAATTTAAAAATTTTATATTGTTGTTCATGTAGTTTAGATTCATTAAATAATTTACCTGATTCTTTGATTGAATTAAATTGCTCAAATAATCATTATATTAAATCATTAAATAATTTACCAGATTCTTTAATTAAATTAAATTGTCGTTATTGTAATATTGATTCATTAGATAATTTACCTTGTTCTTTAGAAATATTAAATTGCTCACATAATAAAATTAAAAATTTAGAATATTTGCCAAACAATTTGAAAAAACTAATAATGGAATATAATTATGTTACTGAATTAGAATTATTACCAACCAGTATAATAGAATTAATTTGTTCTGGAAATAAAATTAATAAAATAAATATTTTTCCTTCTTTACAAAAATTAATTTGTGGTCCATATTTTAATAATTTAAATGAGATAAAAAATAATTTTCCAAATCTAACAGTAAAATATTTGGATCAGTGTTCAATATATCATTTTTATGATTGTATTTAGCTTAAAAGTTGATTTTTATTTAATATAAATAAATTTTATATTATAAACAATGGAACCAGAAACAATTGAATTATTAGCTTCATATGATTTCAATATTTTAGAACTTAAAAATGTAAGAGAAAAAATTGTAGGAATATTAGATTTAAGTAGATTTGTAAATTTAATTCAATTAGATTGTTCGCTAAATTATATAAAATCAATAATAAATTTTCCAGATACATTAGAAATATTAATTTGTATTTTTAATA
>JACCDO011135479.1_pt1 | contig 10677 bp, 10 predicted proteins | sample 7446101 | NCBI WGS metagenome assembly JACCDO01 (sample SAMN15323440, study PRJNA562643) | freshwater metagenome | isolation source: river surface water | place: USA:Blue River Watershed | collected 2017-08-16
GCAGGGAGCCGCAGGCCTGTACTGCGTGCATGGCGGTCATCAGCGGAATTGCAATCGATGCACCGACTTCAAAGCTGATGTCATCTGGCAGAGGCACGACCTGCGACACCGGCAGCACAATGTACTCCGCTGCCGTGCCATAGGGGCGCTCCCACTGACCATTGAATAGCCACACGCGACGACCCATGAGCGCAGCATCGACATCGGCGCCGATTTTGTCGACGCTGCCGGCACCATCGCTGTGTGGCGTCACTTCAGGAAAACCGCCCGCGCGCGATGCTATACCGGCGCGTGATTTCACATCCGAGGGATTCACGCCAGAAAAAGCAATACGAACGCGCACTTCACCGGCACCGGGTTCCGGCACAGGTTTGTCGATGACGCGCAGCACTTCTGCTGCGGGGCCTTTGCTGGTGTAGATCGCTGCGCGCATGGATGCTCCGGTGCTCATGGGATGCCTATGGATGACTTAAATATTGCGTGTGGGTTGGGTTTGTCAGAAAAGACCAACGACCTTGCCGTTTTCATCGATATCGATTTTTTCGGCACTCGGTACTTTGGGAAGGCCGGGCATGGTCATGATGTCACCGCAAATCATCACAATGAACTGTGCGCCAGCTGCCAGCCGTACTTCACGGATGTTGACCATATGGCCGCTGGGTGCGCCGCGCATCGTGGCATCCGAGCTGAATGAGGACTGTGTTTTTGCCACGCAGATTGGGTAGTGACCATAACCCGCTTCTTCCCAGGCCTTGAGCTGTTGCTTGATTTTCGCTGGCGCGCTGATGTCGGCAGCACCATAAATTTTGGTAGCCACTTTTTTCATTTTGTCCCACAGCGAGTCCTGGTCGTCATAGACGAATTTCACAGCGTCACCGCGGTCGGCCAGACGAACAACTTCATGCGCAAGTGCCTCGGCACCCGCGCCGCCTTTGGCCCAGTGCTCTGCCAGTACCACGTTGACATCGAGCGCTTTCATACGTTCAGTCACGAGTCGGATTTCTGCGTCAGTATCAAAAGTGAAGCGGTTGATCGACACAACGCAGGGCAAGCCGTAGTGGGTCTTGACGTTCTCGACGTGTCTTTCCAGATTGACCAGACCTTTTTGCAGTGCATCCAGATCTTCGGTGTTGAGTGCTTTGACATCCTTGCCACCGTGGTACTTTAGCGCGCGTATCGTCGCGACCAATACGCAGGCAGCGGGTTTGAGGCCTGTTTTTCGGCACTTGATGTCGATGAATTTTTCCGCGCCGAGATCAGCACCGAAACCCGCTTCAGTGACGACGTACTCGCCGAGTTTCAATGCGCTTTGGGTGGCGATAACGGAATTGCAGCCATGTGCGATGTTGGCAAATGGGCCGCCATGAACGAATGCCGGGTTGTTTTCCAGTGTCTGCACCAGATTCGGCTGCAGAGCGTCCTTCAGAAGCACAGTCATCGCACCGTGCACATTCAGGTCGCGCGCATGGACAGGCTTGAGATCACGGCTGTAGCCGATCACGATATCACCCAAGCGTTTTTTCAGATCCTGCACCGAGGTGGCGAGGCAGAAGATCGCCATCACTTCAGAGGCGACAACGATATCAAAACCATCCTGACGCACAAAGCCATTCGCTGTGCCACCATTACCGACCACGATGTCACGCAACGCGCGATCATTCATGTCCACCACACGCTTCCAGGTGATGCGACGCGGATCAATATCGAGCGTATTGCCGTGATTGATATGGTTGTCGATCATCGCGGCCAGCAAATTGTTCGCCAGCGCGATCGCCGAGAAGTCGCCGGTGAAATGCAGGTTGATGTCTTCCATCGGTACGATCTGCGCATGGCCACCGCCAGCAGCACCGCCCTTAACGCCAAACACCGGACCCAGCGATGGTTCGCGCAGGCAGATGACGGTTTTTTTACCGATACGATTGAGCGCATCGCCCAGTCCCACGGTGGTGGTCGTTTTGCCTTCTCCCGCTGGTGTCGGACTGATCGCTGTGACCAAAATCAATTTGCCGTCAGGCTTTTTCTTCAGCGTCTCAAGGTAAGACAGTGCAATCTTGCCCTTGTAATGACCATAAGGCTCAATGGAGTCTTCGGGAATACCCAAGGTCGAGGCGACGTCGACCACTTTGTTCATTTTTGCTTTTTGTGCAATTTCGATATCGCTTTCCATGGGGCTCCCTCGGGTCTATTGTTTAAAGTTGAGAGCCAATTTTATAGCGGCTGGAAAACCTCTGCGTTATTGTCAGAAAGGCCATGCTGCTGTGCAGGTCAAGGCGATGGGAGACCTCTGTTAAACTTGCAATCCCTGCTACGGTTTTGTCTGTAATTGTCAGGCGCAACCAAGCTCATTTATCAGTACAGGACTTGTCATGCCCGGTTTGCTTCCCCACGTTGATCCCGACGGATTGCTCGAATTCTCCGTCGTCTACACCGATCGCTCCCTCAATCACATGTCGGAAGCCTTCAAGGGCGTGATTACCGATATCTCGAAAATCCTGAAAGAGGTCTACAACGCGAAATCCGCGCTGGTCGTTCCGGGCAGTGGTACCTATGGTATGGAAGCCGCCGCACGCCAGTTCGCCACTGGCCGCAAATGTGCAGTGATTCGCAATGGCTGGTTCAGCTATCGCTGGACACAGATTTTTGAAATGGGTGGTATCTCGGATGATTTGCACGTTATCCAGGGTCGCCAGTTGGCCAATGAATTTGAAGGTTCCTATGCGCCGCCACCGATTGATGAGGTCGTGGCCTGGATACGCAAGGAAAAACCAGCCGTCGTTTTTGCACCGCACGTTGAAACCTCGGCAGGCTTGATCCTTCCACCGGAATATCTGCGCGCTGTGGGCGAAGCCGTGGAATCCGTTGATGGTCTGTTCGTGCTCGACTGCATCGCTTCGGGTGCAATGTGGGTTGATATGGTCGCCTCCAAAGTGGATGTGCTGATTAGCGCGCCACAAAAAGGCTGGAGCAGTTCGCCTTGCTGCGCGCTGATTGCGATGAGCGAGCGCGCGCGTCAGAAAATTGATGCGACCCAGAGCACTAGCTACTCCTGCGATCTGAAGAAATGGCTGCAGATCATGGAGACCTACGAAAAAGGTGCGCACATTTATCACACCACCATGCCGACAGATTCGCTGCGTGTTCTGCGCGATGTGATGAAAGAAACCCAGGCTGCTGGTTTTGCGAACCTGAAGAAAAATCAGGAAGACCTTGGCCTCAAGGTGCGAGCACTGCTCGAAGCCAAGGGCTTCAAGAGTGTGGCAGCACCCGGCTTTCAGGCGCCTTGCGTTGTGGTCAGCTACACCAAGGATCCGGATATTCAGAACGGTAAAAAATTCATGGCGCTGGGCATGCAGACGGCAGCAGGCGTCCCATTGCAGGTGGGTGAGCGCGATGATTTCCGCACTTTCCGCATCGGCCTTTTTGGTCTGGAAAAGCTGTTGAACATCGACCGTACCTTCGGGCATTTGTCCAGCGCGCTGGACCGTTTACATTAAACCAGCGCGCCCGTCCGTCGCAATGCAGCGGGCGATCCTGCGGCTTGATGTGCCGTGGATTTGCTGTCTGGTTTTTGGTGTGATGGTGATGATGAGCGGCGTGTCGAACGCGCAGGTACTGGACTATGTCTGTGAAGGCGAGATTCGTACCGACAGGGTATTTGAACCCGATGGCTTAAGGGTCGCAAATCAGCGTTTTCGCGTCACCGCAAATGTGACTGCTGGCTATGTGAAGCGAGATCCCGCGCTGGCTGCTGGTTGTTTTGCGGGGCGAACCGAAGTCTGTGCCTGTGAGCCACCAAGCGCCGAGAAAATCATTTGCCGCAGTCTGGGTTTTCGGGCAGACGGCACTGAAGTGAGTCTGGACTTCACTCTGCGTCCCAGTAATAGGCTCCTGATTGTCTCGGGCAAGGAATTCAATGCACGATCGGGTACTCTGATCGAGACGCAAGGTGAATTGACCTGCACTCGTTCGCCCGTAGTTTCTTCTCCCTGAACCGTCACGAGGACACCATGGTCATTCGCATCGCTGCATTCCTGTTGACGAGTTGTTTTTTCATTCTGCCGGCGCATGCCCAGTCGCCTGACGAGATGCTGCCTGCACCGCAGAATCTGCAGCGCGAGGCTGCGCAAGCGCACGCAGATCGCAAGGCTTTCTTGCTGATGTTCTCATTGCCAGGCTGTGGCTATTGCAAAGTGGTGCGCCGCAATTACCTGGTACCGCTGCTGCGCGATGCATCGCCGGCAGACAGACCGGTGATTCGCGAAGTACAGATCACCAGCCGAGATTCCGTGCAGGGATTTGATGGTAAACCTACCACGCAATCCGCATTGGCCAATCGCTATGGCGTGCAGGTGGCACCGACTGTCATTGTCGTGAATGCCGCAGGTGAATTATTGGCAGACCCCATTGTTGGCGGAGACAACAACGGTTTTTATTCTGCCTATCTCGATCGTGCGCTGGAAGCAGCGGAGAAACAATTTACCAGCCAGCGGGTCAGGGTGCGCTGAAAAAGTGGTTGCTCACGGTCACAGCTGACCAGTGAAAGTGCGGACGTGCCAGCACTATTTTCCTGAACTGAATTTACATCGACCCGTCTCGGAAAACAGGCGTGGCCGGTAATACGAGAAGCGCTTCTTGTCAGTCGCGTTGATATCGTCCTGAGTGAGATAGCGTCCGCTGTTGGTGCGGTACTCATTCGCCATCACAAAATTTCCGGTATCGCGCTCGATTCGGTAGTAGTACTGTTCGATGAAGCGCTCATCCAGTCGTGTCTGGTCTTCATGCGCGATGATTTTCTTGTCTTCCCATTTGTCGACGACCACGGGTACTTTGGGATTGTTGTCATTGACCCGTCGCACCATCGACTTTTCTCCCTCATTGGCGATGAAGACGAAGGTACAGAGATCGGCATTATCCTGACAGATCCATTTGTTTCCTCGCAGTGCGTTGGTCACGCAGGTATACGTCGCTGCGTGCGAGGCCGCTGCAACCAGAGTGCTGGCCAGCAGGACGATGATGCCATTGCAAAGGTTTTGAGTTAGAACCTGCATTGCCGGATCAGGCGGTCATGCCGCTCGGAAGAATGTTGCCTATTATAAACGCTCCCCGGGCGCATTTTCCCATCCCGAGCCTGGGGATTGGTCAATTAACGGGCAAGACGACTTCAAACCGGGTTCCCTCACCCGGCTGGCTCGTGAATTGGATGTCCCCGCAGTGGCCGTTGATGACGGTTTTGGATAGCCATAGCCCGACGCCCATGCCCTGAGCCTTGCTGGTTTTGAAGAGCTCGAACACCGAGTGATGTAGATGTGCAGGTATGCCGCAGCCATTGTCGTCGATGTGAATGATCAACTGTCGGTTAGCGACGGTAGTTTTCAGGTAGATGCTTTTCTGCTCTCGCTCTATCGCTGAAAGTGCGTCAAGCGCGTTATTGAGAAGGTTCAGAATGACTTGCTGCAGCTGGGCCGAGTCGCCCTTGAGCTTGGCCGATTGATCCGAGAATTCGGTCACAATCGATACCACTTCCTGATCGGCACGCATTTGCACCAGAGCGACCGCATCACGCAGCAGAGCGTGCATGTCCAGCATCAGGTCTGCTCTGTCCTGATGCTCGAACATGGCACGAAGCCGGGAGATGATATTCGCTGCACGGCGATTATCGTTGATGACAGAGTCCAGAAATTTTCTTGCGCCCTCGACATCCGTATCGCTGGAATTCAGCTTGCGCTCCACCAGCTGCGCATTGAGTCGAATGGCGCACAGTGGTTGGTTCAGCTCATGGGCCAGACTGGCGACCAGCACACCCATACCCGCAGTTTTGTTGGATAAGGTGAGCTGTCGAATGATTTCTTCGCGCTCTGTGAGCAGTTCCTGCAGTTCTTTTTTATGCTTGGACAGCAATGTGGCATGCTCTTTTGCTGCGGCCAGATTACGTTCCGTCACCAGATTTTTCTGTTGGCGCAGATCGAGGAATATGCGCAGAAAACCGATGTTGACCAATGTGATTGCGATGAATTGACCCGCGATCATCACATACTGGTCTATGCCACGGCCATAGATATCATCAGCACCCCAGCCCATGATGCTTGCGCTCGCTTTGAAGGCCAGGGAGCCAGACAGTACCAGCCCGCCGATCGCCAGCACTTTGGGACCTAGCGTTTGTGAGTGACGGTTGAGAAACAGTCCGACCAGGAAGTAGTCGATACACACAATCGCATAAAAACCGTAGAAAAGTATCGACAGTGCCAACGTACTCGTGCCTGCTTCGTAAGCGGACACCATCCACACGTAGAAAGTCAACCCAGCCATTGCATGAAAGATGATGGCCGGACGTATGTTCAGGGGCAAATAAAGCCGGAGAGCGATCGTGCGTCCCATATTCCCGATCATCATCAGGAATTGTGCAATGTAGATAAAAGCAAATTCACTGATCGTTCCGCGTAAAGACAGCAAGACAACGGAGACGCCGCTGACCAGACCCGAGATACACCAGAGTCTTACTTGCGCATTACGTTGTTCGGAAAGTGCAAACCAGATCGCACCATGCAAGACCAGATAGGCCATGCAAATCATGAAGATGGTGGTTTGTACGTGCAGGGGCATGGTGCCAATAATGCGGTCTACGGTAGAGCCAGATTCAGCCGTTACTGCGTGCAGCCTCAATGACCTGCGCGGCAGCCGCCGCGCTATCTGTCTCGTCACGAGCGATCAGCTGCCCATGCACGCTGGCGCCGGGTTCGACGGTAATGGATTTATGCGTGATATTGCCCCGAACTTCACATCCATCAATGAGCTCGATACTTTCGCTTGCGGTGATGTTGCCGATGACCTTGCCGGCGATCGAAATATTTTGCGCACGAATGTCGCCATGAACTTCGCCGGTGGGTCCGATCAGTATCCAGCGCGCCTTGCCATCGGGTTGTTCGAGATTGCCTTCGAGCTTGCCGTCGATGCGTACGCTTTCGTCGACATGCAGCGTTCCCTCAAGGCGCGTGGCATTGCCGAGCACAGAACTGATGCTTTGCATGGCTTTGCGATGTGACGAAGATTTCATTTATGGAAACAATGCTGTCGTGAGTCAGTCCGCAGACTAACAGTCGTGCCGCTCGCCGGCAACTGCTGAGATGAGCCTGATAGCCCACGAGCTCAGGATATCGCCTCAGAAGCCCTCCAAAGCCGGGGCAGGACTCGGCACTTGTGGGCTGGGTAATCGTTCTTGGCCACCCGTGCCCTTGCCAGTATCCGGCGCCAACTCTGGCGCTGGCAGAACAAAATCCTCAGGTCCGCGCAAGGGCGTGGTTTGAGACGTCGGATGTATTTCCGCTGATCGCAAGGGTTTGGGTTCGAAATCTGCCTGAGCAGGGGCAGGGTCGGCAGCCAGCGCCAACAAGGGCCAGCTCACAGACAGCATCAGCATCAAAGTCGCTCGTAGCATCGGTCGTTCTCAGTCTGCATTGGGTTGGAGCACCGAAGTATAGGGTCTTCACCCCGTGTTAGCATCAATGTCACCGGCAGTGGTACAGCCTCACATCACCCTATTCGCATCCTATGACCCCTGTAAAAATTGATTTCGTCTCCGATATCGCCTGCCCATGGTGCGCGGTGGGGCTGGCCTCACTGGAGCAGGCCATCGAGCGTGTGGGTGATCAAGTCAGCGTGTCGCTGCATTTTCAGCCGTTTGAACTCAATCCGAATATGCCGCCGGAAGGCGAGGATATTCTCGAGCACCTCATGCGGAAATACCAGATCAGCGAAGAGCAAGTGGCGCAGAACCACGAGCATATTCGCGAGCGAGGTGCGGCAGTGGGTTTCAGCTTCAACCTCGAGGGTCGCAAGCGTACCTACAACACCTTCGATGCACACAGACTGCTGCACTGGGCTGCGGAATCAGGCGATGCAGATGCGCAGCGCCGCTTGAAATGGCGCTTGTTGTCTGCCTATTTTTCTGAGGGTGCTGATCCTTCGAGTCATGAAGTACTGCTCTCGGCGGTTGAAGCGTCGGGATTGGATGTGGCGCAGGCAACCGAAATCCTCAATACCGACAGGTGGCGTGATGAAGTACGCCAACAGCAGCAGTTCTATCTCTCGCAGGGCATACATTCCGTGCCAGCGGTGATCATCAATGATCGCTATCTGGTGCAGGGCGGCCAGCCACCGGAAGCATTCGAGCAGGCATTGCGACAAATCGCTGCGGAGTCCTGAGCGATGCGCTGGTGGGCACTGACTTTTTTACTGGGTTTTTCCTTGCAATCCGGCGTGGCCGTATCAGCAGCGTTGCCAGTGGAAGAAATCGCCCCCGGTGTGTTTGTACATCAGGGCGTGCATGAAGAATTCGGTGACCACTATCATGGGGATATCGCCAATATTGGCTTCATCATTGGTGAACAAGCAGTGGCTGTTATCGACAGCGGCGGCAGTTATCTGGTGGGGCTCGCACTGCGCGAAGCCATACGTGCGCGCACGCAAAAACCTATTCGCTATGTGATCAATACACACGTTCATTCCGATCATGTTTTCGGTAATGCCGCTTTTGAACAAGATAACGTGGAATTCATTGGTCATGCACAGTTGCCGCGCGCGATGCGTTCGCGCGCAGAGGCTTACGAAACTAATATCAAGACCATGCTGGGTGATGCGGCAGCAGGCAGTCGCATCGTTGTATCAACTCACACCGTCACTGCCGAGCGCGTGATTGATCTCGGCAATCGCCGGCTCTTGCTCAAGGCCTGGCCGATCGCCCACACCGATCATGATCTGAGTGTGATGGATGAGCTTACCCGCAGCTGGTGGCTGGGTGATCTGCTGTTTGCCGATCGCACGCCATCGATTGATGGCGATGTGCCCGGCTGGCTGAGTGTGATTGATGTGTTATCCGAGATTCCGGCGGCTCGGGTCATTCCGGGTCACGGCCCTATCGTGATCGACAAGAACGCCGCGCTGGCAAAGCAGCGACAGTATCTGCAGACTTTGGTGAAAGATTTGAAGCAAAGTATTGCAGAGGGCAAATCCATGCAGTCGGCCATAGAGTCAGCCGCGCGATCGGAGCACGGTCAGTGGCAGCTGTTCGAGTCTACCAACCGTCGCAATGCGACGATGCTGTATCCGAAGCTGGAGTGGGAATGACGGCAGCATTGCGCGGCTATTGTTGAGCATCTTCGTTGATACGCGAATTAGCTGATATTCATCTTTCAAGTCTTATGCAAGAACTCAATACGGTCGATATCTATTGCCAGGTGATCGACAATTATGGTGACGCGGGTGTCTGCTGGCGTCTGGGGCGTTCGCTCGCGCAGCATGGGCTCGCGGTGACCTTATGGATTGACGATATCGCGCGGCTCTCCGCACTGCGACCTGCGTTGCAGGCTGATTTGCCAACACAGCGCCTGGACGGATTCACCGTGTGCGCATGGGATGCAGAGACAGCGTTCCATCAACCGGCGGATCTCGTTATCGAAGCATTCGGATGCAGAATGCCGGCCGCCCGGTTGACGGCGATGGCAGTGATGAGTAATCCACCGGTCTGGATCAACCTCGAATATCTTTCTGCCGAGTCTTGGGTGAGCGAACATCACGGTTTGCCATCACCCCACCCAAGCTTGCCACTCACGCGCTATTTTTTCTTTCCGGGCTTTGACCTCCTTTCTGGTGGTTTGATCAGAGAGCAGCATCTGCTGGCAGAGCGACGCGTCTTTGATGGCACTGCGCGAGATGCTTTCCTTGCGCGACTGGGTATCGTGCTGGAACCGGGAGAGGTGCTGCTCTCGATGTTTTGCTACCCATCAGCGCCAGTGGGTGAGTTGCTGAAGGCATTGCAATCAGGACCGCCGGTGTTGTGTGTTTTTCCGGGAGGGCTGCCCAAAGATTGCGAGGCATTGCAAGTGGGTGCGGTTCGTTTGAGATCATTGCCGTTTCTCGAACCAGACGATTACGACCGCTTGCTGTGGAGTTGCGAGCTGAATTTTGTGCGCGGCGAGGACAGCGCCGTGCGTGCGCAATGGGCGGGCCAACCCTTCATCTGGCAGTTCTACGAGCAGGCAGAGGGCGCCCATCATGTCAAACGAGAGGCTTTTCTGCGTCGTTATATCGCGAGCTTTGACGACGATCTGGCAGCGCTGGTTACACGCACATGGCATCGCTGGAGTGGTGACATGCAGACGCTACCCGACTGGCCTGCACTCATCGCTGCATTGCCCAACTGGCGGGGACATGCAGGTGCCTGGGCCGGGCAACTGGGTGACCAGCCTGATCTTGCAGCGCGTTTACTCGGGTTCGTCCGCAAAATCAGGTAAAATCCGCCGGCTTTTATCTCTGCGCTCGGCTGAAAACAATGACAGTTCCCTGCCAGCGCGCTCTGTATTCCGAACTTTTACGCCTGCTTATTATGAAAACCGCACAAGAAATCCGTATCGGTAATGTTGTCATGGTCTCGGGCGAGCCCATGGTGATTGTCAAAACAGAATTCTCCAAGTCTGGCCGTAATGCGTCTGTGGTCAAGATGAAAATGAAAAACCTGCTGACCGATGCTGGTCAGGAAGCGGTGTACCGCTCCGACGATAAGTTCGACATGGTCATCCTTGATCGCAAGGAAGCAACCTACTCGTATTTTGCCGATCCGCTCTACGTGTTCATGGACGCCGAATACAACCAGTACGAAGTGGAAGCCGAAAATCTTGGCGACGC
>JACCDO010202958.1_pt1 | contig 10676 bp, 12 predicted proteins | sample 7446101 | NCBI WGS metagenome assembly JACCDO01 (sample SAMN15323440, study PRJNA562643) | freshwater metagenome | isolation source: river surface water | place: USA:Blue River Watershed | collected 2017-08-16
AGTTTGGACATGCTATGGGGATTTTAGTATCGTGATAAACAACGGGCACAAAGGTAAATAAAAAAAGCCTAAAAGCATTGGATTTGTGGATATTAATCTAGTTTTGCCCCTATTTAGCCGAAAATTTCCCTTATCATGAAGGTTATAAGCACCGAGGCCGAATGGAAGCCCATTTGGGCTACCCTTTTTAAGGAAGGCAAACAATTGGGCTTTGTTCCTACCATGGGCGCGCTCCACCAAGGCCATTTGGACCTGGTGGCAAAAAGTACCTCCTCCATGGACTACACGGTGGTTTCCATATTTGTCAACCCCACCCAATTCAATTCCAGCGAAGATTTCGCCAAGTACCCGCAAACCCTGGAAGCGGATCTTGCCCTACTCGAAGCCGCTGGAGCAGATTTTGTTTGGGTACCTACAGTAGCGACCATGTACCCAAAGCCAACCTCCCTACGGTTGGATTTTGGAGACCTCGACCAAGTGCTGGAAGGTAAGTTTCGACCAGGGCACTTCCATGGAGTAGGACTGGTTGTATCCAAACTCTTTCACTTCATCCAGCCTTCTCGAGCCTTTTTTGGGCAAAAGGACCTGCAACAAGTAGCCGTAATCAAGCGCCTAGTTCAGGACCTATCCTTCAACCTAAGCATCGAAGTGGTGCCTACCCGTCGGGAAAAAGATGGACTAGCCATGTCCTCACGAAATATGCGGCTCAACCCAGAAGAGCGCCAACAAGCGCTGCTTTTATACAGCCAGCTCAGTAGAGCCAAAGAAAGACTCCTTGCTGCTGAGCCCTGGAGCCAGATTTTAGCCGATACACAAGCAGCCTTTTCCACAGCTGCAAACATTGAATTGGAGTACATTGCCCTCGTGCACCCTGAAACATTTGAAATTTTCGATGCGTTTACCCAAGATAGCGCCCAATCGCTTTGCATTGCTGCCTATGTAGGCCCTGTGAGATTGATCGATAACTTGCCTATTATTCCTTAATTTCGAGCATCGAAAACTAAACCATGCAACTCCAACTCTTAAAATCAAAAATACACCGGGTGAAAATCACCCAGGCCGAATTGCATTATGTGGGATCCATCACCCTGGATGAAAACCTGATGAATGCTGCCCAGCTTATTGAAAATGAAAAAGTACAGGTGGTCAATGTCAACAATGGGGAGCGTCTTGAAACCTATGTCATCAAAGGACAGCGAGGATCCGGGATCGTATGCCTCAATGGCCCTGCAGCCAGAAAAGCGGCAGTTGGAGACGTAGTGATTATCATTGCTTATGCAGGTATGAGCCCAGAGGAAGCCAAAACCCACCAGCCTATCCTGGTATTTCCTGACGATAAAAACCAAGTCATTTGACCATGCATCCCAAAATCAAACAAGTCCTACAAGTGGCCCTCTCACTGGGAATAGCCCTGTGGATTTTTTGGTTTTTGTACCGAGACATTGAATTTGACAGCCTACAAACGCAGCTGGCTTCCAGCAATTGGTTTTGGATTGGTACTTCTCTATTCGTAGCCTGGATTGGATACTGGCTACGGGGTTGGCGCTGGGCCTTACTTTTCCGTCAGGAATCAGACCAGCTGCCCGTCAGTTCCAACCGAGCCTATCATGCGGTGATGGTGGGCTATCTAGTCAATCTCCTCATCCCTCGAGCAGGAGAAGTGGCTCGCTGCACGGTACTGACACGCAACAACGGCATTCCCATCGGCCAAGCCATCGGCACCGTTCTCGTCGAAAGAAGTGTGGACCTCCTGTTTATGGCAGGCACTTTTTTTCTAGCATTTCTACTCGAAAGACAACTGTTTGTCTCCCTCGCTGGAGAACTAGTGGATCTTTCTGCCTTGACTTCTAGCCTTCTACGCCAGCTCCCATTACTACTAGGAGGAGGAGTATTATTTCTCTTTTTCCTTTATCTACTAAGTAGAAAATACCGGAACCATGGCCTGGTCAACAAGTTGCAACTCTTTTTCCGGCAGCTGCTTTCTGGGGTACTTGCAATCGGCCGCCTCAAAAACCCGCTCGGATTTTGGTTGAGCTCTGTGGTAATCTGGATCATTTACTTCCTGACCATGTATACCGTCTCTCAAGGAATCGGGTCGGCTGCCAATTTGTCGGGAAGCCAAGTACTTCTGGTGATGGTGATGGGAACTATTGGCATGATCGCGCCTGTTCAGGGAGGTATTGGCACCTTCCACGCATTAGTTGCCTATATTTTGGTCGTTTTTGAGGTTCCTGAAGCCGATGGCAAAATATTTGCAGCGATCATTCACGGCACTCAAATGCTCTTGGTCATCGGAGTAGGACTGATCAGTTGGATACTTATGCTGAAAACTCCCGCTTGGAAAAAACCTTTAACTTCTTAAATTCGTAGTTACACCCAATTAAAAAACTAACTAGACATGATTATCCTTATCGTCGTTGTATTTGCTATCCTCGGATTTGTGGTTAGCAACAAATTGAAAACCAAATTTAAGCTATATTCCCAAACCCCACTTCAGGCAAACCTATCTGGGGAGGAGATCGCCAAATTGATGCTTGCTGATCACAACATTCATGACGTGCGTGTCACTTGTGTGGAAGGTCAATTGACAGACCACTACAATCCCGCAGATAAGACGGTCAACCTTTCTCCTGATGTATTTTATGGTAGAAATGCAGCCGCTACTGCAGTAGCAGCGCACGAATGCGGTCACGCGGTGCAGCATGCCACTGCCTATTCTTGGTTGACCATGCGTTCGGCTATGGTTCCCATCCAAAATATCTCCAGCAAAGTATTGAACTTCATCTTGATTGCCTCATTGTTTGGTGGCTTTGCCTTAGGATTACCCTATGAATTCATTGGAGTCTTGGTAGTAGGCTCTTATTCCATCATGACCCTGTTTACTTTGGTAACCCTTCCCGTGGAATTTGACGCCTCCAATCGTGCCTTGGCTTGGGTACAAAATCGCAGTGTAGTAACTCCTTCAGAATATGCCATGTCCAAGGATGCCCTGAACTGGGCTGCACGCACTTATTTGGTGGCTGCTCTTGCTTCCTTGGTTACCTTGGCATACTACATCTTTGTTTTCTTTGGAAATAGAGATTAATCCAAATCCAACTTTCATGAAAAGGGACAGCTGTCCCTTTTCTTTTTTCCTACATTTCACAGAAGTAAACCCAAAATTGGCTTATGAATTTTCACTTTACTGAAGAACAGCTCGCCGTACAAGAAGCCGCACGTGATTTTGCACAGAGTGAATTACTTCCTGGAGTAATCGAACGAGACACAGAAGCCCGCTTTCCGACAGAGCAAATTCAAAAAATGGGTTCGCTAGGCTTCATGGGAATGATGGTCGATCCCAATTACGGAGGAGGGGGAATGGACACCATTTCCTACGTGATCGCCATGGAGGAATTTTCTAAAATTGATGCCTCTGCATCCGTATCCATGTCTGTCAACAATTCATTGGTATGTTGGGGATTGGAAAAATACGGGTCTGAAGAACAAAAACAAACTTACCTGACGAAGCTGGCCACAGGAGAATTGCTAGGAGCCTTCTGCTTGTCCGAACCAGAAGCGGGTTCTGATGCCACTTCTCAACAAACTACAGCGACTCTACAAGGGAATTATTACCTCTTGAATGGTACCAAAAACTGGATCACCAATGGTTCATCGGCATCCATCTACCTGGTCATTGCCCAAACCGATGCAAGCAAGGGACACAAAGGTATTTCGGTGTTTATCGTCGAAAGAGGATGGGAGGGATTTGTGGTAGGCAAGAAAGAAGACAAACTAGGAATCCGGGGTTCAGATACCCACTCTTTAATGTTCACAGACGTCAAGGTTCCTGCAAAAAATCGCATTGGAGCAGAAGGCTTTGGGTTTACTTTTGCCATGGAAACTCTCAATGGCGGCAGGATAGGCATTGCCGCCCAAGCCCTTGGTATCGCCTCAGGTGCTTATGAACTGGCCTTGGCTTACTCCAAGGAACGAAAAGCCTTTGGCAAGCCTATCAGCCAACACCAAGCCATTCAGTTTAAATTGGCCGACATGGCCACTCAGATTGAGGCTGCCCGCCTTCTAGTTTACAAAGCCGCATGGCTCAAGGACCAAGGAGAAGATTATGCCCAAGCCTCGGCAATGGCCAAATTATACGCTTCTGAAGTTGCCATGAATGTGACCGTGGAAGCTGTCCAGGTACATGGCGGCTATGGCTATGTGAAGGAATACCATGTAGAACGACTCATGCGGGATGCTAAAATAACCCAGATCTACGAAGGCACCTCTGAAATTCAACGTATCGTGATTTCAAGAGGAGTCTTGAAATAAACTACAACAACTCAACCGAAGGGGGTAATTAGACAAAAATTACTCCTTTTTTTTGTGTCTTCTTAATTATTTGATTCTAAAATGCAGTTTTGTAATTGGAAAAATCATATTTTTAATTCTAAATTTTTATTCGGCTATGGAGTATTACAACAAGGTCATTGAATCAGTTCAAGTCCGCTTTTTGAAAGGCAACAACTACAAAATCGAAAAACCAATCACGGTTTTAAACTATCAGGAGAACGAAAACACGCTCCTATTGCTTCACCAGGGTAGCCTAAAGTTTGGCGAGGACCAAGAACTCGTCAATGAGGGCGAAGTAATATTCCTTCCCAAGGACCGGAAAACGACGCTTACCTTTGGGAACAAAACAACCAAGCAGGAAATCACTGGTGAGCAATTTGCTGAAACCCGAAGAAAGCACTTGCAGAGCATCAGCTACAAGGAAATCAAATCTGCGGAAGAAGACTGCATTTCGGTATTTCAGTTTGAGTCCAAGGTGTTTGATGTGGTCAACTTTTTTAACTCCCTTGACATCCCTCCCTTCATCATTCGTTTCAATGACCGAATCACTACCTTGGTAGAGGACCTGATGAAGGAAATTGAAAGCACGGGAGTAGGCAAGGAACGTAGTTTGAAGTCCCTGACGGAAGTACTGGTGATTGAACTACTTCGACACATCCTCAAAAACCGACTCTTCACTGAAGAACTATCCACAAACGCCACTTATTTTAAGGATCCGCGCTTGATTGACCTCTTTAACTACATCAAAAGCAATATTAGCGGAGACCTCTCCAACAAGGTGCTAGCCAAAATCGCCAATGTATCCGAAGACTATGTGGGCCAATACTTTAAGATGCTCACTGGCATCAACCCGCAGGACTACATCGAATACCAGCGCTTGGAAGCAGCCGTAGATTTACTGAGAACCACGAAAAAATCCATTCGCACCATCGGCAAGGAAGTGGGCTACAAAGACACGGCTTATTTCTGCCGAAGATTTAAGATGATGTACGGAGTGCCTGCTGGCAAAATGCGTAGACGAGAGTCCCTGATCAATGTCTAACCTTTGAGGTCTCCAAGACCTCGAAGATTTTATTTCCTAAAAATTATTTCATTTGAAGTAAAACATTCGAGGTTTGTAAAACCTCAAAGGTTATCCTTCTTTTCCGGTGCTGGCTCTTCTCCCGCAATAAATTGCGCGTAAATTTTATCTTTTGCCAAGGCCAAACCTAAGAACAGGATTTTTTGAACTAAGGTGGTCCATAGCGAAGAGTGCTTCGGCTGGGTAATTCGCTCCTTGAGTTCCGCATTGAGTAAACCCTCACGCTCCAATACCTCCAAGGCTTTATCCGTATTTTTTTCTTTCTTTTTATTGGTCAACTGCACTACCCCATAGACCACAAGGGCACTTACCGCTACCACAGCCCCTACCTTAACCCAGTCCTCAGAACCTTTTTTGAAAACATTGAGCTGCTTCGCTAAAGTCTGTTCCAACTCTGCTGATTTTTTCTCCAGTTCCTTACTCATGGGTTTTTTTTCCTTTTGTTGAATTAAAAATAAATTCCTTCAGTGAAGTATTGACCCGTTGCTGGAAGCCTTGGGAATCCCTGGTCAGGTACAAGAAGACTACTACTAGCAAATACCCCAGTGCCACCACCAAGAACCCAAAATAAGGACTTTGGGTGACCTGACTGATGTAAAAGGCAAGAGACAAGGAAAAAAACAGCCCGGCAACCAACAAAATAGAACCAATCAACACCAATAAAATCAATCGAGAAAGCATTCCGACCAGCTGGTCTTGAATATCTGACTTGATTAGTTCGATTTTGGTTTCGATCAAGGATTTGATCGTCTGTAAGATCTCAGCAAAATTCAACATACCGAAAATTTTTGTAGGAAATAGGCTTGCTATGAATCACCGAATATACTTAAAAAAGTGCCTACCGAAAAAGGAACACTCCCCTTATTTTTCCCCTTTTTGGTAGTACTGGTACCGCAACACAAGTTCCAAAGCGAGCAAGATGGCCTCATTGACTGGATGGAGGGCCGAGAGTGCTTCATCCACGTCCTTGAGTCGGGTGTAGTAGGCAGTCGCCAATGGAATATCCAGATCAGCATTGATCCGGGTGCTCACTTCTTGAAAGGCTTCTGGACGTTCTGCTTTGAGCAATTTACAGGTGATCAACTCCTTCAAGTTGGTCTTGTTATTTTTTCGTGCAGAGGCCCCAAATACACGACAGATCAAACCTCTTTTGGCATAATTCCCACAAAAGCCCTTACTCAAATCGGCAGACTGTGCTCGATACACCACACAAACTCCCTTGGATTTGTCTGCGGCAAGCTGAGCAGCAAGCTCCTCTGCCAACCCTTTTTCATACAAATCAAAAGCTAGAGGCAAAAATTCCAAGGCAGATGCAGGTACTTCAGGATTGGAGCAACAAAATCCACAACCCGAAATACATCCCATCCCCGCTTCTTGGTGGAATTGCTTGGATTGCTCCTCCAGTTCCACAAAAAGCCCCTCAACCGCCTGCGCCTTTTCAAAAAGATTCATCTCAAATTAGTTATCGAACAAAATTAGCAGGCCTTTTGACTATTTGGCCTAGAAAGTAACTTGATTTTTTCCTACTCTACATCAATCATTTATCCTGATTTTTTTAAAAATCCCCATCTTTACTGCTTAAGAATCGTATGCTTAAACCAAAAATAGGGAATCACATGACTGAGCAAGCAGCTGAAAATTCGGAAGAACAAATCCGAAACGCCTTTAAAGAAAGGGATTGGAACGAAATTAAAAGCGCCGACTCCTGGGCCATCTTTAAGGTAATGTCCGAGTTTGTAGAAGGTTTTGATAAACTCGCAAAAATCGGCCCCTGCGTCACTATTTTTGGTTCTGCCCGTACTCCTCGTGACCATGCCTACTACAAAATAGCCGAAGAAATCGCCGCCAAACTCGTACGCCATGGCTATGGAGTGATTACTGGAGGCGGTCCAGGCATCATGGAAGCAGGAAACAAGGGCGCCTTCTCGGAAGGAGGAAAATCCGTAGGGCTAAACATCCAGCTACCCTTCGAACAGTTTAACAACCTCTACATCGATCGAGACAAGCTGCTCAACTTTGATTACTTCTTTGTCCGTAAGGTCATGTTTGTCCGCTATTCCCAAGGATTTGTTGTGCTCCCCGGAGGATTTGGTACACTAGACGAGTTTTTTGAAGCGCTCACCCTCATCCAAACCAACAAGATTGGTCGTTTCCCAATTGTACTAGTGGGCAAAGATTACTGGGGAGGATTGGTAGATTGGATCAAAAATAGATTGCTTCAGGAAGACCTTCACTACATCAGTGAATCGGATTTGGACTTATTCTGTGTGGTAGATACCGCCACAGAAGCCGTCAAAGTGATTGATGAATTTTACAGCAAATACCTGCTTAGCCCTAATTTCTAAGGGCTAACTTCTCAAAGATTGCCAATCAAAAATTAGGATACCTTCAGGCGAAGTTCCCCTTGTCTTTTGATAACCTTCAGGTCAAAAAACTGGTTGACAAAGCCCTTGCAGTGGTTCTCAGCCCACTCCGCACGAGATTCTGTGTCGTGAAGCAAAGTCATCCGCAATAGGGTCTTTACATAGGGCTCGTGCTGTCCCAGCTGCCGCACGTAGGATACCAAGGTTGTTGTCCAATCTTCTTGGAATTTTTCAAAGTGCGTGCGCCCATCAAATAAAAGTTCGAGCTGGTTGTCCCCATGTCGGAATCGGTAGATCCCGCAAAGCTGTCTGTAAATCACCCGGATTCGCTCACGAGGAAATTCTTTTCTCTCCAAAATCGAACGATAAGTATGGTCCATCAACTGCAAGGGATTGTACAGCTGGGTATAAGAGGCTTTTAATTCGGCCACCATCTGATCCAACAACTCCTCTTCCAGAACCGATTGGGCCTGACGAAGGATGTAGTTTTTGTCTAGAGGGAATAGTTTTTGAATCATTAGTGAACCCTTTCTTTCACAAAAATAGAATTTCTTGCAAAAAATGCCTCCTTCCGAGGAAGGAAAAGGAATCCTTGCTCAAAATTCTTCTCACTTCTTGGCCGCTGCAAACATCTCTTCAATAAGTAATGTGTAAAAATGGGATACTTCCATGCCCATGGCCCGCACCTGCTGCGATATCAAACTGGTTTCGGTCTGTCCCGGCACCGTATTGATCTCAATAAAATAGAAGGCCCCTGTATCCTCTTGAAGGAAGTAGTCAATTCGAACTGCCCCCTTGCAGTTGAGCACGGCATAGACCTTTTTTGCAATGCGTTCCACGCGCGCAACTTCTTCGGAATTCATGCGGCCTGGCGTGATTTCCTCACATACTCCGGGTACATACTTGGCTTCGTAATCAAAAAACTCCCTGCTGCTCACAATCTCCGTAGCTGGCAACACGGTAATCTCTCCCTTTTCTTTAAATATCCCCACGGAAAACTCCCTACCCGACACAAATTCCTCCACAAGCACCTGGGTATCCTCGGCAAAGGCCTTGTCCAAGGCTTCCGGCAGTTCCTCCCAAGTCTTCACCTTACTCATGCCGATGGAACTTCCTCCATTGTTGGGTTTGATAAATAGCGGCAATTGAAGCTCCTCCTGAATCCTGGCTGCAGCAGTAGGCTCCTGCTCAAACAATTGCATGGATCGAGCTACCTGCAATTCGGGAATAGTCTGCACGATGGCCTTGGTATAGCCCTTGTTCATCGTGATCGCAGAAGTCAACTGATCACAGGTCGTGTAGGGAATGCCGAGTAAGTCAAAGTAGCCCGCTAGCTTCCCATCTTCACCAGGAGATCCATGCAGGATAGTAAACACCCCGTCAAACGTGATTTTTTTGCCCTCCAAATGCAGACTAAAATCATTGAGATCTACGGAGATTTTCTCTCCAGAAGGGGTCAAATGGTACCAATCCCCCGGATAGATGTAGATCGTAAATACCTCGTAAAGCGCACGATCAATGGTCTTCTCCACCACGGCGGCACTCTTTAAGGAGATCACTGACTCACCTGTGAAGCCTCCGGTGACCAAGGCAATTTTCTTTTTCATGGGAAAAAATTTACGCTGCGAAATAGCTTATTTTCTGTTTACGCTCCAAAGGTTTAGAATCCCTGAGCCATTTTATATCTTTAGGCCTTTCGATTTACCTGATCTGTATCCAAAAATAAAAAAGTATGAGTAAGAATTGGCAATTCCGAGTACTGCTTTGCTGCGCAATGGTCGCGTTCAGCTTTTCGCTCCTGGCACAAACTCCTAAAAAAGTAAGCTTGGAGGACGTGTTCAAAAAAGGAACCTTCTCCCAAAAGTCAGTGTATGGCATCAACTGGATGAAGGACGGCAACTATTACAGTTCCTTAGTTCAGCGAAATGGTACTCCGGCAGTGGTAAAAATCAAGGTCAGTACTGGCGAAGAGGTAGGAGTCCTACTGGATGGACAGGCATTAGGCATCGCATTTTCAGATTACAGTTTCAATGCCGATGAATCCAAAGCCCTCTTAGCTACGGACGTGGAGTCCATCTACCGCCGTTCCTCCAAGGGGATTTTTTATGTAGTGGACCTCGCCTCTGGACAAAAACAGCAGCTCATGGGAGGAGAAAAAATCTCTTACGCCACCCTTTCCCCGGACAACAATCAGGTGGCCTTTGTCAAGGACAACAACCTCTACGTAACCGATCTCGCCAGTAACACGACCACCCAACTTACCCACGATGGGGAAGGTAACCGCATCATCAACGGGGCAGCAGACTGGGTGTATGAAGAGGAATTTTCCATGGCTCAAGCCTTCAAGTGGTCTCCCGATGGAAAGAAAATTGCCTTTATCCGATTTGACGAAAGCGATGTTCCAGAGTTCAACATGCAAACTTGGGGGCCACTCTATCCACAAGACTACAAATTCAAGTATCCCAAGGCGGGCGAAAAAAATGCCTTGGTCTCCATTCATGTCGTAGACCTCGCCTCCAAAAAAGTACAACAAATGGATGCGGGACCGGAAACAGATCAGTACCTACCCCGCATCTATTGGACCCAGGATGCAAACCAGCTAGCCTTTATTCGTCTCAATCGTCTTCAAAATCAACTGGACCTCCTGCAGGCCAATGCGAGCACGGGGGAGAGCAAACTCATCCTATCCGAAAAGTCTGCGACCTATGTGGACTTGGACTACAACGATGACCTGCAGTACCTCAGTGATGGAAAAACCTTTATCCGTACCTCCGAGCAGGACGGCTACAAGCACATCTACCACCACAACTTAGATGGCACCTTAATTCGCCAGCTGACTACAGGTCCTTGGGAAGTGAGTTCCTTGGTGGGAGTGGACGAGAAGGGCAGAAAACTCTACTACC
>JACCDO010473154.1_pt1 | contig 10676 bp, 4 predicted proteins | sample 7446101 | NCBI WGS metagenome assembly JACCDO01 (sample SAMN15323440, study PRJNA562643) | freshwater metagenome | isolation source: river surface water | place: USA:Blue River Watershed | collected 2017-08-16
ATGGCAGCACCCACAAACGATGTAGAGGCATATCCAGCAGTTCCTAGTCCTGCCACTGTGGATGTAATATTGGCTAACGTGATAGTTCCTCCACCAGGACCAAAGGCCGTTGAAAAGGAGGAGATGGCTGCCCCTACGAAGGATGTTGAGGCATATCCAGCGGTTCCTAATCCTGCCACTGTAGAGGTTAGGTTCGCTGTCGTGACACTACCACCCCCAGGAGGACCAAAGGCTGTTGAGAAAGAGGAGATGGCCGCCCCTACGAAGGATGTAGATGCATATCCTGCTGTTCCTAATCCAGCTACAGTGGATGTAATATTCTGAAGTGTAATTGTTCCTCCAGGACCAAAGGCTGTTGAAAACGAAGAAATGGCTGCACCCACAAACGAAGTTGAAGCATATCCAGCAGTTCCTAATCCTGCCACTGTGGAGGTTAGATTCAATGATGACAAAAATCCAGAGGTTTGAAGACCTTGTGTTGTTGATACCAACGACAAGGTGGAGACATATCCAGCCGTTCCTAATCCTGTTACTGTGGATGCAATAGCATCCATGTTGGTTCCACCAGGACCAAACGCAGTGGAAAAGGACGAAATTGCAGCACCCACAAACGATGTTGAGGCATACCCAGCTGTTCCCAAGCCAGCCACGGTAGAGGTAATCGCATCCATATTGGTTCCCCCAGGACCAAAAGCAGTTGAGAAGGACGAAATGGCAGAATTCAGAGTTAAGGTGGAAACATATCCTGTAGTTCCTAGCCCTGTGACTGTCGAGGTAAGATTGGCTAAGGAGACACCTGTTCCACTGGATCCTGAGATTCCTTGTCCATTTAATACCAAGGTCCCTGAACTTACTGCGAGCACTTGTCGTGACGAATCATTAATATCTAAAAATGTAACTGTAGATGTGAATAAATTCTGTGTGCTCAGATTAAATGAACTTAATGTGCTCACATACCCTGCTGTTCCTAAACCAGCCACAGTAGATGTCAAGTTTGCAGACGACAGAAATCCAGAAGTTATCAAGGCTTGGGTTGTGGAAACTAACGACAAACTAGACACATATCCAGCAGTTCCTAATCCAGCAACAGTAGAGGTCAGGACTTGCGTGGATAAAAATCCTGCAGTTTGGAGACCATAGGTTGTCGAGACCAACGATGCTGTGCTCACATATCCAGCTGAACCGAGGCCTGTCACCGTGCTGAGAAGCTGCTGCGAGGAAATATACCCAAACGTTCCAAGACCGATTAAGGATGAGACTAAATTCGTCGTCAACACACCAATGGCCCCCGTGGACAAATATCCTGCTGTTCCTAATCCTGCAACGGTGCTCAAAAGACTTGGCGACGAAATTGTATTTAGATTTGTAAGTTGAGAACCATCACCACGAATAGAGGACACAGTAAAAATACCACGAATATCGACGGTGACAGGCTGTTTGAATGTAAAAAGACCTGCTTCGTAAGAAAAATCTCCAAACGGATTTAGTGCATCCATCGCAATCAACCGATATCCAAACTTGTTTGAGGGAATCACAGTATTCAGATTTGCAGGTGTCAAATTTGTGATAAATTGACCATCTCCATAGAATCGTCCTGTGCTCACCATGCAAAGCACTTCAATGGAGCTGGCTTTGATGTTGATGGCTGACAAGTTAGATGCAGAAAAGACATCCGATTGAAAGACAGAGGCTTGAATTGTAGAAGCTACAAGAGTTGCTGTCTGAAGTTGTATAGTGCTTACATTCCAAGCTGTGATAGAACTCGTTTGAAGTTGCCCTGTGCTCATGATAGGAGCAAAAATAGACCCCACGGAATCACGAATCCAAATCTGTCCTGTGGAAGCAAGTGTGGACAAAGGAATCGTATTAGGTTGAAAGAAGTTCCCTGTGATCGTCCCATTGATATTGGCTAAGGGTATATTGGAGAGATAGAACCCATCTCCCACAAAGGATGAGGCAACAATAATTCCTGAGCTTTGTAAGGATGCAAGGGGAATCGAGGAAGGAGCAAATAGACTTGTAGGGAGTGTGCTGAATAAAGCAGAAGTAGGAACACTTACACCAGGAAGAGACCCACTGGAAATAAATGCACTCGTAGGAATTGTGCCGGGAGCAAAGACAGAAGTTGGTAGTGTGCTAAACAATGCCGCTGTCGGCACACTGGTGAGACCCGTTGCACTCGCAATCAATGTGCCACCCGAAATCCGAACACCGGTTGTTGTTTGAATGTCTATCGCGTATTGAGGTGAACTTGTTCCAATACCAAGGCGATTGTTCACATTGTCAAAGGTAAACGATGCAAACTGAGGATAAATCGCCTCCAATGTGCCTTGAGAAGCACTAGTTGAAATAAGAGTAGAAAGGCCAAAATATAAATATTGGCCCGTCGTATTCGGAAGAATTAAAACTCGCTCTTGATTACTTGGAACTTCAGGAGGAATTTTTCCAAAAGCGATGCGATCGCTTCGTAAGAGCAATTCATTTGTGGAAAACGGAACCGACATGTTCGGCTAACTCTGATGTTCCCCTGGATAGTTTCCTGGCGCGTTTCAACCTAAGCAGAAGAGTTCTGGTAGTGAGTAGGCATGGAAGACTCACATGGCATACTCCTTCCAGGAATGACTCGCTTAGGAAAAGAACCTTGTGCTGAGCTCAAACCTTACAAACCGATGGAAAGCATTCCATCCTTGATTCAAAGACCCATTTTGATTCTTGCAACTGCCACAATTACAGATGATAATATATTCTCCAATGGCCTCTTCCAAAATATTTATTTGTTCTACAAAATGTTTGATGCCATGGGCTATAGCACATTATTGCTTGTCAATACCAAACCCAAAAATCTAGAAGGCATTCCTGATGTGCTTCGCTCATGTCGTGTGATTGCAGTAGAAGACTTAATTAAACAGCCCATTCCTGTCAAAGTCTATATTGAAATTGGTATGTCCATTGATACCACCATTCGTCGTTTCTTAAAGATGGTAGGAGCCAAAACCTGCAAATTGTATTTAGGAAATATCTTAAATATTGACACAGAAACGCCTGTTTTTTATCCAGGCATGAATTTCGCTCATCATGTTGTAGGAGAGATTGAAGAAATTTGGGTTTCTCCTCACTATGGACAACATGCAGAATATGCTTCTGCACTGAATCATGTCAAGTTAGATACGCCACGAGCCAAAGTCGCACCTTATATCTGGGATCCTGTAATTCTAACAGACGATGGTCGCCGCCGCATTTCGTGGACTCCTCCTCTACCCAACGAGTCCCATAAAATTATTATTATGGAACCCAACATTAGTTTCCAGAAAACCTCTTTAGTGCCCATTATGGCGATGGAACGCTGGTATCGCAAACACAAGGACTGGAAGGGAGAGATTCATGTGTTCAACGGGGAGCGTCTGGGTATGACTCCGTTTTTCCGTGAAACAATTTTCCCCACATTGGAACTTGAGAAAGATAAGAAACTATTTTTAAAGGGGAGACGTGATATTATCAGTATCTTAAAAGAGTTTCCATCTGCAACATTTGTTCTGCATCAATGGAATAATGAATACAACTATATGTTGTTTGAATTGTTTTGGGCTGGATATCCCGTCCTTCACAATGCCATGTCTTGGGGTTCTTTCGGATATTGTTATCCTGGTTCTGATTTAGACAAAATAGGTGATTTGTATAGTTCTATTCTTCAGACGCATCACGAAAAATGCGAGACTTACAAGGCACATGCACGAGCCTTGACATGGAAACATTCTCCCTACAACCCCGAGGTGCAAAAAGAATGGGCAAAACTTCTTGAATAACGCGGCTAAAGACAACTCTTTGGAATACGCTAGTAGTGCAGAATGCGAGTAGGGATAACTGCTCACTTTCAGTTCTCGATGTTTAGCGGAGGTGGTTCCTCTGCTGTGATAGCTGTGGCTGAATTGATGAAACTTCTTGGCCATTCAGTTACCTTAATTAATTTGAACGGGTCTCAAGAATGGTGGGATGATATGACCGCCCTAAAACAAGTGTATCCTCGTGTCAACCTTGATGAAATCAAGGAACCTTTTGATATTGTCTTTGAAGTCGCAAATACAGTGAAGGACAAAGAGACTCGTCAACGGATTGCGAAACAATCCATTTGGGTTGTTCGGAAACCGGTCCTACTGAACGATATTGAATGCAGTATTTTTCCTGTGAGTTTGAGCAAACGAAATACAGAAGGACTCACAGAAGTCTGGTGTTTTGACCATGAAGTCTTTGATGATGAACTCCAGTATTTAGAGACACTCACTCGTGTTCCAGTCCGCAAAGTTCCCTTTGTCTGGTCTCCTGCACTTGTAGAACTCTATCGCAAAGAAAATAATCATCCTTTGTGGATTCAAGTGGCTGTGACTGTGACACAACAACAACAAAAAGTGCTTCCTTGGTCTGTCCATATTTGTGAAACGAATAACTCAGCTAGTAGCAGTTGCACAGTTCCTCTTGTTGCTTTGTGTGAGGTAAAACTTCAAAAAGAGTTTGCTCTTCAGAAATACAAATTACATAATGCTCAACCTGTAGAAAATTCTGAGTTTTTTAAACAAAATGTTCTTGCTCATTGTCAAACAGAAGACTTAAGTGGTGAAATGGTTGGTCGTCAACGTGTAGTGGACTGGGTCTTAGATCCTATGAGTTGTATCCTGGCTCACATGCGATTCCGCAAGATTCGTCCCTATCTTTTGGAAGCCTTATGGGTCGGTATTCCCTTGGTGCACAACTCTCCTCTTCTCAAAAGTATGGGCTGTGGATATGAACAATACTATTACGAGGATAATAGTATTTTAGGAGCGGCCAAAGCATTGACGCAAGTTCAACGCGATATTACAAGTGCAAAAGGAATGTTCCAACAGGGGAATCATCAAGCTCTTCAAAAGAGAATCTTAGAATGGTTTAGTCCTCTGTCTACTTCAATTCAAGACAACTGGAAACAAGCCATTGCGTCTCTTCCTTCTGGAGCAGCCACTGTTCCTGTTCCCTTGCCTGTCTCTCCACCTCCAGCAACTCCTTCATTAGATAGACCAACCCTTCGTATTTTGTTCACCGACATGTGGGATGACTTCAACCCTGAGTATAACATGTTCCTTTTGATTCTGCAAGAAGCTGTGAAACATTTGAATCCCAAACCTCTCATTGAAGGATATAGCATTACAACACTTCCACCCTCTACACAACCGAATCTTATTTTCTTTGGTCCCTTTGGCGATCAATGGAAAGATGCAGCATGGAAAGATGTGCCCAAGGCTCACTTTACGGGGGAGAATACACAACCCATTCTTGACCCTCAAGTCTTTTTAAATATGGGATACCCTCATGCAGACTTTGTCGATGAGCGATATGTCCGCTTACCTTTATGGATGCTGGAGATTGATTGGTTTGGAGCCAATGCGGAACGCATTCAAAATCCCAAACCGTTGCCTCTCGACAGATGTATGAAAGTGTATCCTGAAGAAATAAGTCAGAAACAAAAATTCTGTGCGTTTGTAGTCACGAATCCTTGTAATCCTGTCCGCAATTCAGCCTTTCATTGGCTTAGCCAATACAAACGAGTGGATTCAGCCGGTCGTTTATTCAACAATGTAGGAGATGAAATTTTTGCGGGTCTTGGCGGTGGCGGTGGTGAACTCAAGAAGTTTGAGTTTCTAAAGAACTACAAGTTTTGTCTCGCCTATGAAAATGCCAGCTCGCAAGGCTACACCACGGAGAAATTGCTTCACGCAAAAGTCTCAGGATGCATCCCCATTTATTGGGGAGACCCCAAGGTAGAGCGTGATTTTGACACAAAAGGCTTTATTGATGCTCGGAAATTTACCACTCCAGAAGAACTGATTGAGGCCGTTCGCAAAATAGACACAAATCCTTCTGAATACTTGCGTATGTTTGCGACCCCAGCCCTTGATGACTACAAACGTGACATTGTCAGACGCACATTTAGTCAAATTGCCTACAGTCTGTTGAAAAAAGGACTTCCGCATTTGAATTTGCAGCCTGATAGCATTCCTAAATTTCTAGGAGCGAAAACATCAGAGGAAGCACTTAAGCTGCGTTCGGAACGTGAGGGAACTGCAGTATCAAGTCAGCCTATTGAAAAAACATCTGTCTCGGAATCAACTTCTGTATCGCTTCTAAGACAACCCAAATCATCGGGTCAACTACAACGAAATGATCCTGTCTTTGTAACTATGGCTACCAATCGTTTCCTTCCTAGTCTTCATCAATTGCTCAGTGGTCTTCATGCACAACAAAAAGTTCTAGAAAAGTTGTCTATTCTAGTCTACATCGGTCCAGATGTGAATGACACGACACTTGAAACACTCAAAGGGTCCTTTCATCATGCAACGTTTCATCGTCTTCCTACCGAAACTCCTCCAGGGTTTGATGACTACTGGGCTCCTGAACATTTTGCATGGAAACTTTGGATACTTCATACGATTTCTCAGGATTCTACTTATAAAGACCGTTTAATTGTCTATATGGATGCGGGTGTTTTCGTCTGCCGTCTACCCAAGCCCTGGTTCCAACTTGTGCAAGAAGAAGGAATTTGTGTCTTAGAAGATCCTCGTCAAACCAATGAACAATGGTGCCATGAAGACTTTTGTTCCGCCCTTCAAGTGACTCCAGCAGAACTCAAAGCACAACAAATCTGGGCGGGTTGCTTGGCCTTTGTAGGAGGACATTCTCTTGCAACAAGACTGTTTAAAGAAGCCTATACCTGGTCGAAACAACGCAAAGTGATTGTTGGGCCTAAGTGGTCAGGGTTGCGGGACGGAAAGCCCTATGGACATCGTCATGATCAAAGTATCCTAAGTCTATTGACTCAACGGATGAAGATTGCTCGCTATCCTTTAGACACTTTGTATTGTGACCATAGTTTACGTCGCACCTTCAATACAGGCAAGGCATTGTATGTGCACCGTGGTGGCTTTACAGTTTCGAAGCCTTTCCTACTTGAGATTGATGAAGCCTATGTAATCAATTTGGACAGACGCAAAGACCGTATGGAAAAACTATATACGAATAATCCAGAACTCAAAGACCGCGTCAATCGGTTGTCTGCTTACGAGGGAAAGAATATATCATTGACTCCTGCCCTTGCTCGTTTGTTCAAACCCAATGATTTCTTTTGGAAAAAACCCATTTTAGGATGTGCTCTCAGTCATCTTCAACTTTGGTGGCAACTCTTTCATGAAAAACCTGATATCAATTCCTATCTCATCATGGAAGACGATGTCAAACTTCAACCTGGATGGGAAGACAAATGGTCTACTGCTTCAGGATACATTCCAGAGGATGCAGATGTTGTGTATTTAGGAGGAATCCTTCCTCCTAACAGAGCTGGATTTGAATCCACCAAAGAGAAAGTCAATTCATATTTTAGTCGTGTTGCTCCTAATAGCATTTTTGGTCAAACTCCACCCAACCGATACTTTCATTTCTGCAACTATGCCTATATATTGACCCGCAAAGGTGCAGAAAAAATTCTCAAAATCTTAGATGAACGCGATGGATATTGGACAAGTGCTGATCACATGGTCTGCAATCGTGTAGATAGACTCAATCATTATTTCTTGGACCCCCTCGTAGCAGGTTGTTACCAAGACGAGGACCCCCGTTATCAGACATCACAATTCAACGACTTCTCACGCATTGATGGATTTGATAGTGATTTGTGGAATAACGATGAACGCTTTTCTCTTCTTGAAATTGAAGCAAATCTTCGTGGATCTGAGACACGTATGATAGATATTCAGCAAGCACTAAACGATGCAAAATCGTCTCCAACACCCACTGTCACTCCTGTTCAACCCATTGAAGAAGTTACGATTGGAAAGGAAATGACAACAACGTCACGTGAAAAAATGTTGCAACTCATTGTGCCTCCACCCCAAAGTCCAAAACGCCGCTTTGTTACTCTTGAAGAACATAAATTTGATGGGGTCAATGCATATGAACGGGAATGGATTCAAGAATTACTTGGAAAAGATACACCTTTTTTGGTAGAACCTATTTCCTTTGATGCTCCTGCTCCTTCCGATGCTCCCATTGTGATTGTGCAAAGACCCTGGGTAGAAAAATATGCTGCATTGTTTCAACGATGGGATGCTCAAGGAAAAGACTTCTATGTCTTTCATGTTAGCGATGAATACTCAAAAGATTCTTTGTCTTTTTATGAGCTTGATCATTGTGTTGGAGTTGTTCGTATTTATCAACGCACAGATATTCCTGCGTCTGCAAAATCCAAAACACTTACTATTCCTCTAGGCTATCATTGGACTATGGCAGGAGGTTCGGATGACCCTGCTCAGAAAACACCTCGTCTTCCCTTTCGAAATGTAGCCTGGTCTTTCTTTGGAACAGCCTGGCAAGATAGACATACCAAATTACAACCGCTTCAACAGATACAGCCCCATAGTTTGCGTCTTGTGGATTCCTGGGACAGTCCAGAAAAACTCACTCGCAACCAATATATTGCGATTTTGTTAGATAGTTTCTTTGTTCCTTGCCCTCCAGGCAATAATCCAGAAACATTCCGTCTCTATGAAGCCTTAGAATGTGGTTGTATTCCGCTCTACGTCAAAACACCTGGTGACGACACGTATGTGGAATGGATTCAGAATGAACTTGGATTGCTTCCTGTCACCAATTGGAACGAAGCAGCAGCATTAATTGTTCATTTTATGAAAGAAAAAGAAGTCATGGAAGGGTATCGGAATACAATTTTAATTCGTTGGAAGAGTTGGAAAGAGCGTCTTGGCACACAGCTTCGTAAAACATGGAGTTTATGAACAACACCACCAAGACTTTTTTGGTGTTACGACCTGCACTGAAGCAGGAGGAGGATTCTGCGGACTCATCGCACACCACTCCTTGAACGTGTAACGGTCTCCCATGGAAAGATTACATCGTGCACAAATCGGATACAGATTTTCAGGAGCAATGGTTCCTCCTTTTGACTCTGGAATATCGTGACCCGCATGAAAATCAAAAACAGTAATGATGTTTGGACACCAGGTGGTCAAACATTTTCCTTGAAACACTTTTCCCATTTTGGTAATCCAAATCGCTTCTTGAACTGCTGCAGGTATTTTTGCCTTTCGTTTTTTTGCAGGTTCCGATATAGTTCGTGGTCGTCCTCGTCCTTTCTTTATAATGGGTTTCTCCGGAAATAAGCGGTTCATGCGGAAATGTTCCATTATGGTATCTTTGCAAACATGTTTAAAGCCATCCCTCCTTGGCTAGTTAGAATGGATTCGCAGCTTCCTTCCTATTTGAAAAGTCTTGAAGCGATTATTGCTTCCAATCAACCGAAAGCTCCTACTCTTCAACCTGCAGCTCCTGTAGAAGCCTTGACAGAGACTGTGGCCCCTGTTATCACACCTGCAAAACTAGATTCTAAGAAACTTCGTTTCCTTTTGGTCAGCACCCATGCCCAACAATTTACGGGATATAGCAAAGTCTCGTATCACATGCTTCAGATTCTTTCCAAGCAGCCTTGGCTAGATGTGACTCATTATGGATTTCAAAAAATGCCTGGTGTTCCTACGACTTATAGACCCTATCCATCCAATGTAGACGTGATTGATGCAGCCGCAACGGAAAAGAAAGAAAATGGAGCACCTGTGCAACAAGGATTTGGATACGCAGCACTTCCAGATGTTATCCGTAAAAAGCAACCCCATGTTGTCATGATTTACAACGATATGGCTGTTGTGACTCGCTTTATTGAAGAAATTCGTAAATCAGGTATCCCTCGTAATTTTAAGATTTGGGTCTATGCTGACCAAGTCTATCCCATCCAATTTCAAGCGTATTTGGATGTGTTAAATCGTGATACCGATATGGTGTTTGCTTTTTCTAATTATTGGAAGAAATGCTTGAAAGAGCAAAGTATTACTCGCCCCTTGGATGTGATTACGCATGGATTTGACCCAAAACAATTTTTTCCTATTCCGAAAGAAATTGTTCGTAAACAACTTGGTCTTCCTAATGATGCCTTTGTCATTATGAATCTGAATCGTAACCAACCTCGTAAACGCTACGATATCTTAATCATGGCGTTTGTAGAACTGATTGTCAAATATCCTACCAAACCCATTCTCTTGATGTGTGTGTGTGATAAAGGCGATAAGGGAGGGTGGTGGCTGTTTGAAATTTTCCAACGGGAACTCAAACTTCGCAATGTCCCTGTGGAACAATTTGGTGGTCGTTTGATGGTTGCTGCACAAGATATGATTTTTAAGGATGAAGATATTAATATGTTTTACAATTTGGCGGATGTAGGTGTCAATACAGCTGATGGAGAAGGATGGGGTCTGTGTCAGTTTGAACAGATGGGTGTCGGTGTTCCTCAAGTCGTCGGTGACATTGGTGGATTCAAGGAATTTTGTAATTCTGAAAATACTGTCTTAGTCAAGCCCAAATACCGCTACTACTTGCCCACAGTCTATTCACCAGTCGGTGGTGAAGCATCTGCCTGTGACCCTCATGATTTCTGTTTGGCCATCGAAGAATATTTGTTGGATTCCGAAAAGCGTATGCTGCATGGAAAGAAGGCCAAGGAAACGATTTTGGGATACACCTGGGAAAAGGCCATGTCGCGTCTACTCAAACGTCTAGAAGATGAAAAGAATGAACAAGAAGAGTAGAATGGG
>JACCDO010474833.1_pt1 | contig 10676 bp, 3 predicted proteins | sample 7446101 | NCBI WGS metagenome assembly JACCDO01 (sample SAMN15323440, study PRJNA562643) | freshwater metagenome | isolation source: river surface water | place: USA:Blue River Watershed | collected 2017-08-16
AAAAAATGGATAGGTTCTTTTACATTCGTTAGGTTAAAAAATTTTTAAAAATGTTCTACACAAAATGTTGTGTGTGTGGAAAAAAAATATTTTTACGGAATCCGAAAAAAATAAATTCCGGAAAATTAAAATTTCCGGAAAAACTTTTTCTGGAAAAATATTTTTTCAAAATCTCAAATTTTTTTATGAAAATAGAATTTTTTTTAAACATTTTTGAAAAAATTATATTTTTTGGATTTTATAATTTTAATTATCATACTTGCAAAATAGTTTAAAAACATATTTTTCAACGTCTGTGTTTTAAACTGTATTTTTACATTAAAAATACGTTTTAGAATAAAATTAATTAATATTAAATTAATAAAAATATTTTTTGGGAAGTACAAAATTCAACTTAATCACAGTTTTTATAAATACAAAAACGATGAATTTTTGAGACAGAATATAGTTTAAATATTTTATTTTTGACACCTTCAAAAAAGTTTTGATTGGTAAAAGTGTCTGAGTAAATTAAACTATACACAGTTTATTTTTCCCGTTTTACAACAAACCATTTTTCATAATTTTAAACTGAAAAAATATTTTTGGTACACAAAAAATTGTGGTTTTTAGGTTAGAGTAATGAACAAACGTAAAAAAATAGGTTAATAGTTCCGAACACCGAAAGTGTCAAAGTTATTTGAACCGGAAGTAGTTTAAATAATTCACTTTGTAGAAATTTTTAAAATTTGCATTACAAATTTTAAAAATCTAATTTCAAACTGAAAATAAAGTATAAAAATATATCTTTCAACACCTTCAAAAAAGTTTTGATTGTCAAAAGTGTCTGAGTAAATTAAACTGTGAACACTTTAATTTTCACTCTTTATGACAAACCATTTTTCGTAATTTTAAACTGAAAAAATATTTTTTGTACACAAAAAATTGTGGTTTTTAGGTTAGAGTAATAAACAAACGTAAAAAATCAGGTGAAAAGTTCCGACTATAGAAAGTGTCAAAGTTATTTGAACTGGATCTACTTTAAATATTTTACTTTATGTAAATTTTTAATTTTAAAAAATCTAATTTTAAAAAATCTAATTTTAAACAGAATTTCAATTTAACAATATAAAAATTTTACAAGTTCAAAAAAGTTTCGTTTGTTAAAAGTGTCAAAGATATTTGAATTGAACAGACTTTAAATAACTCATTTTTCGGAAGTACAATTTTAGTAATTTTGAGGTGCAAAACTATTTTTAACACACAAGAAAGTGTGGTATTTAGGTAAGAGTAATGACTTAATGTAAAATTTTAGGTTAAAAGTTTTGAACACCGAGAGTGTCAAAGTTATTTGAACTGGATAGACCTTATAAAAAACTTAGTTAAGTATCTGTAATCATATCAACTATCACATGATTCAATAAATTGGATATTTTTGTTTATTCTTGATTCTATGTAAATGATAATCATCAATTAATGAGAAATTTTCAGGTTTTTCACCTTTCTCATCTTTCTCACTTCGATTTTAACATTTAGTCAACAAAATAATACAGACTAAATTATAAATTAATATAAAAACTACAATCTAATTTATAGTTCATAAAATGTTTCTCTATCATCATAAATACCACTTTCTCGATCCATTCTATTTTTTAATTCATCAGATGGTGTAACATTTATGATATGTATAACAAACATTTCTAAACCAGTCCAATAATTGTCCGTAATGTTAGCAAATGGTAAATAATATTCATCATCTGGAAAATTGGAATCTCGAATAATCCAATATTCTCTATTATCATCTTTATTTTTAATCCATCCATATATTAAGACTGTATGATCCCCGCTTAATTTCTGATGCTCAATATCATTAGTATCGTATGGTATATCTATATCTATACCCTTCTTCTCTTTGTATTCTTTAATTATTTCAGTAAAGTTGAATTTATATAAAGGTATAAATTTATTTCCTTTTTGAACCTGTTCTTTAATGAAAAAAAATATAGATCTGAATAATTGTATCCCTGACAGAATAATTTTTTTATCACAGAATATTGTTTTTTTTATTCTTTGTTGACGTTGTAATAACTCACCGCCACTATGAATTGAATTTAATTTATATGGATTAGGTATACCAATGATGTTTGAACTAATTGGTATATTTGAAATATTATACTTATATTCACTGATAGTTATAAAAGATAGATTCTCATTATTTTTTGGTGTAATTAAATCATAATTATATATTTTTTCCTTACATCTATCACGATAAAAAATATCACCATCTTGCATCTCATTCATTGGTCCAAAAAGAGGAGATTTCAAATTATTTTGTGCCATCTCCATATAATCTGTTTCATCTAAGTTTTTATTGTCTTTATTTACACTGCTTAAAAGCTTGTATAATGTTTCTTCAAAAGGATAACATTCCTCTCCTAACACTGGAATTCTTTTATCTAGCAAATAATAAATTATGTTATAAGGTGATGCCCCTTTTAAAAATTGATCTGTATTATTTATAGGATTTAGAGAGTTCCTGTAACTGACTATCCAAATAAGAGACGATATATATATATATTCTATTTCACTTATATTTACTATAGTACTAGAATATGAAGAAACAGAAACTTTTTTTCTTTTTGACGATGGTTCAGATTTTTTTTTTAGTTCTTCAATACGGTAAATTTGAAAAGTATCTGTAATCATATCAGCTATCGAATGAGCCCAACAAATCGGATATTTTTGTTTATTCTTGATTCTATGTAAATTATATTCATCAATTAATGAGAAATTTTCAGCTTTCTCACCTTTCTCTATTAAAGAAATATCTTCCATTTTATATTTAATAATATTATATTTAATATTAAAAAAATAGATATTAATACCAGCAGCAATGGGATGAGAAAGAAATACACTCTAGAACTCCAAGAGGAGTTAGCAAAAAACTATCTCAAAATCTAAATTATATGATGACAAATCTTCTATAAAAAATAAAAATAAAAATAATAATAATAATAAAAATGTTATTATTATTATTTTTGTCGATTTTTATAGTATGTATAATTTTAATTGTTTTTGTAGTTTATTTTTATAATAAAGTTAAACCGATAAAAACTACTAAACAACCGATAAAAACTACTAAACAACCTAAAATTACTACACAACCTGTAAGTACTATACAACCTGTGAGTAAAAATAACACAAACATAAAACCAAATATTAATTTTATTGTAACTAATCAAGAAGGTTCATTCACAGAATTAATAAAGAAACCAAATCTTAGAAAATCTGTAAAAGATATTAAAAGAGACATTAACAAAAATTTTTTCTATGTTTATAATAATAAATTATCAACAAAATATATAAAACAGGTTTATAAACAATATAATAATGATTGTAAAATTCCAAATAAAATAAGTGATATTTTAACCAATAAATCAACAGAAGAAGAAATTAAATCTAATTTAGATTTTAAACAAACTGGTATTGATATGTCAAAAATAGTTTTGTACGTACAATCAATTGGGCCTGTTATTTTATCTTATCCTTCTAAATCTACTTCACCTAATATAATTACTGATTATTCTCAAAAAATCGATTTCTCTGATGATATATTAGGAATTGCAAATTATATTAACTATAATTCATATATTATATATCTTAAAAATATTCCTTCTAGTAAAACATCTTATAATATTTATGCTAATAACATTAGAACAAATAAAATATCAACATATAAAATAGACATCAATGTTGATTCTTCTATTAATATTAGCCCATCTGATATATCTAATTATTTAATTAGCAGTGAAACAGATAATAGAAAATATAAAAAATTATATATTGGTCAAGAAATTGATTTATCTTCTTGTACTTCTCAATGTAGCGTTAATTGTGGTGGTTATGATATTGGAACAGGAAATTATTGTAATACAACTGATATTTTATCAGATAATAGTATTATATTTATAAGTGGTGTTTATTTTGTAAGAACAATGAATATTAATAAAAATTCTGATAATAATAGCGGATTTTTTACTATTACAAATTTTAATGGACAACAATCAAATAATTTAAAGATCTCATTCATCATGACGGCAAATGAGAATGATTCTGCGAATCCAAATATTACTTTACAATATATAGACGGAAGTGATTCTCTTTCAAAAATGTGTGGATTAAAAATATTTGATAAGACATCTACACAAAAATATATACAAAAAAAATTCATTTTAGATAAGAAAAATAATTATTATATATCAGAAGACAAGAGACAAATTATTATTCCAAAAAAATGCATTCAAAATATGAATACTATTGCAGATCCCAATTTATCTATTACATTTTATGATAAAGATGATATAGCACAAAATGAAAAATTATATATTGATAATATACCAACTAATTTTAGATTAAAAAGATATCCATATTCTGTTCCAATAGATATGATTATGAATAATTTAGATAAAATTGAAACTGTCGAATCTGATTCTCTAAATATAAACTTATATTTGCCAGGTTATATAATATATAACAATCATTCTGATATGATTAATTCAACGAATATAGCTAATATATCAGAAGTACAATTTATTTTATATTCTGATGATATTTTTACTACGACTCCTGCGCCTATATCAGTTGACTATAAAAATAAATTTCCAACTAATTGGTTATCAAATAATGTTATGCAAATAAACATTTCAAATAAAGATTTAATAGAATCTGTAAAAAATATGAATAAAAAATTGCTTTGTTTATTTGGTTTCGCGACAAAAGCAGGTTATTTTTCTACAGTATATGGAGTATTATCATACAGTAATAATAAATTCTTTTTTGTATTAAAAACTATAAGTGGAGAAGGAATTAGTACTCAATATAGTTTATATACAGATTCAAATAAAACTATAAACGTATTAACTGATGGTTATTTACCAAATCAACAGACGGATAATTTAAATTTGTTTGATAATTTTGATAAATCAAAAATAGATTATTATTCAGTTGTTAGAAATAAAGGCAGAAGATTACAAAATAAGATTAATTTAATATATAATTCACCAGAATTTAGAAATATTATAGATTCAGTTACGACAAAAGTACCTAGTGGAAGAAGAAGACGACTACATGACATTGGTGTTCTTTTACCTTTGTCTGAAGATGTTCTTTTACCTTTGCCTGAAGGTGTAAAAGAGATAGCATTTGGTGCTGGAAAAGAACTTATTAAAGATACCTCCTCAATTATAAAGTATCCATTAGGAGCTGGAAGTGGAACAGGAGGAGCCGGAGCAGTATCAACAGAAATAGGAGCAGTAGCAGAAGGATTAGGAATAGACTTAGTATCGACAGAAGTAGTAACAGGAGCAGCAGGAGAAATAGTATCAGGAGGAGTAGTAGCAGGAGAAGTAACACTAGAAGTGGGAGCGGTAGCAACAACAGCTGTTTCTTTACCAGTTTTAGCAATAGTAGGAGCAGCGGCAGCAGTTGGATTTCTTTTGTACTATTTTATGGTAGGTTCTGAAACTCCTGTGATTCACCAAATTGAAATTAATAATGGTGTCCCAAAAATTACTCCGATTGATCCTAGTGGTGTTAAAGTTTTTCCACCTATTCAGCCAACTTTACCAACTTCTCCTAAACCATATGATCCACCTATATTCGACCTTGAACAAAGTCAACCTGTTGTAGAGTATGGATTTTTTGATAATACTCTACCAACATTTATTAAACCACTTCCAGATGATTACTTTTTATTACAAAATTTAACTTCTGTACTTAATCTTAATGATGTCGGTATTGATTTTCAGGGTGGTGCTAATGTTGATGTTGGTATTGGGGTTGGTGTAATGGTTGATTTATACGCGGATAATGATAATGAAGATGCTGAAGATAAAAACAAAAAGAAAAAGAAAAAGAAAAAGAGTTGTAGTAAATCAACAAAATCTGAAAACATAGTAAAAAAAGCATTTGATAAAGTTAAAACGTTTTTACCATCATATATTACTAATTTTATTGATTATTTTGAAACATCTATAGATGAATTAGATAAAATATATAAAGATGTTTTATTTGTGATAAATGCGACTGGAAAAATCGTAGATAACATTAGTAAAATAGATGACACAACTAATATTTTTAGTAATAACGCTTTTTCAAGTGATAATATAATATCTTTTAGCAAACCAAATGATACTAATCAAGTTCAGTCTTATTTATTAAAATTTCTCAGCAATGAAAATTTTTCTGAAACACCATCAACTAAATGTTCGAATACATTATTTATAAAAGATCAATATAATATCATTCAAAAAATAAATATATGTTATGACAATTCAAAAGATTCTAAATTTACCATATCTTCAGATGATAATAGTGTAAATATTTACACTTTTGATAATCCATTTATTTTAAATGGAAAAAATATAAATATTAGAACCTTATTTATCTCTTATAGTAAAGATTATACTGAAACTCTAACAGATTCATCAACACCTATACCTTCTATATCACAACAAGAATCAAAAATACCTACTCCAGAAGATCTTCCAACATTACCAAAATTATCAAATCCGGCATGTAAACAACAACCAAAATATAATGTTCCTATATATTATACTCTAGATGATTTAAAAATATATGGTAATAACGCAGTTCCAAACTCAGATTTATATTTAGCACCATCTACTTTTAAAAGTAATGATAAATATAATGTTGATGACTCTATTACTCTAATTCAGATTGAAAGTATGAGTAGCTTATATGATTATGATTATTATTGTCCAAAAGGACAAATAGTACAAAAAGGGGAGACAAATACAGATGGTATAAAGTATGATACATACACATGTGTACCAGAAGGTACTTGTCCAGTTATAAATAAATGTGTTATAAATAAAGATTCAAAATATTTAGGTGGTTATAATGGGTGTGGTAATTTTTTTACTCTAAAAAATATAACAGACAAAGGTATTGAAAAATCTGATGGTAGTTCAATTCCAATTATATGGAGTCTTATAAAGAATAATATTCAAGGAGAAACAAAATATTCTAATAAATACAAAGTGATAATAGATGAAAGTTTATCTAATATAAATAAAAATGATATAAAATACATATTACGATCTGTTGATGGAGATACTAATAAAGATATTAAATTCTTTACAAATATTAGAAGAAATATATACGAATCAGCTATTACTATTTTAGAGGATTTCACAATCGATGGGAAAATAATATCAAAAGGTGCAATTTTCATGTTAGATCCTAATACTAATAGATATGTTAATAGACAAATTCACTATGTAAATGAAAACAACGAAAAAAGTAATATAGATTTAATTTATATTTTTCCTATTACCAATGATAAAGATGGAGTTACTGGTCGAGATTTATCTTTAAGTTACGTAAATGATAATGATAACTGTGGATGGTACGGAAACAAATGTCCTGAAGGTACAAAATGCTGTGGACAAAAATGTATAAATATAAATGAAAATACATATGACGATTATGGATATGATAAATGTTATACATCGTGTGGTGTAAATGAAATAAATGTAGGTGGAAAATGTGTTTCACGAGATAATGTATATGCAGATGGAAAATGTAAACCAGGATATGCAAACAATAATATTGGAGGAATATGTGAACCTACTTGTCCTGTTGGGAAAGAAGGTTGGTCTTCAAAACTAGCATTTAAACTACAAACTCTGAACGATTATATATATATAAATAATACTACAGATAGTAATGGTCGAGTGGTTTTAAGTAAATCTTTTACAACTATAAATTGGTATTATACATCTGATGGTAAAATATTAAATGGAAGTGATGTTTCAAAAGGATTAACTGTTGATAGAAAGGATAGAAATCTCGAAGGATCATCTGTTATATTATCAAATAAACCAGATTATTGGATTATAGATAACAATAATTCTATTCGTTTAGTCGATAATCCAAGTTATGCTTTAGTAAATTTTCAAAATAAAACTAGTGATGGTACTCCTATTGTATTGTCTCAAAGTTTTATTAAATGGGAAATTGAAGGTAAAAATGCTTGTGATAGTGCTCCAGTTGGTAAATATATTGATAAAAATAATACGGCGCAAACTTGTCCAGCGGGTTCTTACTGTCCAGGTGGTTTATCTTATCAATGTCCAGCAGGTTCATATTGTCCTATTGGATCAGTCTTGCCACAACCTTGTCCAATAGGTTCATATTGTCCTGTAGGAAGTTCATCTTATATATCTTGTCCACCTGGATCATACAGTAGTGCAGGATCTTCGCAATGTACTGCTTGTCCTGTAGGTTTTTATTGTTCAAATGACTCAGAAAATCCAAAACCTTGCCCAGTTGGTTCTTTTTGTCCACCATCTTCAAATTTACCAATTTCATGTGTTCCAGGACAATATTGTGATGAAAAATCAGTAGTATTTACATATTGTCCAGCCGGTTTTTATTGCCCTGATGGTAAACAAAAAATTCAATGTCCTTCAGGATCTTTTTGTCCAGATAGATCAATTCAACCAACAAAATGTCCGCCAAATGCTAATTGTGAAACTGGTAGTAAATATCCTATTTTTAAAGTTGACAAAGTATCAGAAAATCCTTTAGATATGATTAATTTTAGACAGTATACAAATTTAAAATATCCTTGTGGAGGTACTGCATATAATTTTGTATATGTATTATTGATACCTGGTGCACTTATTCTTCCGGAAGATGTAAAAATAATGTATGGTTATGATAGTACAGATTGTAACCCTTCAATACGTCAATTTTTAGCATCTTGGAAACAAAGTCAATATGAAAATTATACAAATAGAGGCATAGGAGAAGATATTCCTCAAGGTATTCCAGGTGGTTTCTATGCTTTAACAGCTGGTTATTATGAAGTGATTATACATATGAAAATATCAAATATATACACCGGGTTAACACAATTTATTAGAATATACTATCATAAGGATAGCTGGCTAACTGTAGAAATTATAGATAGTTTAGATGATAATAATTACGACAAACAACGTGTAAATTATAATAATTATAAATATTTCTACAGAGATACTCAACCATTAGTAGTTATATTAGGCCCGCCTCTTGATACATCAGCTGAAAGATTAGTAAGATATTTAGATTGGTCTGGATATGATTGTGAAGCATCTGATGTAAAAAGATCAACATATTGGCAATGTCCAAATCCAAATTCAGAAAAATGTTGTGCTAAAAATATTACTTCGTATGGTAATTGCAACTATAATAGTAATCCATGCTCAAATAGAGATGGAACATATCTAGATATAGGAAATCCCGCGAATGATTTAAATACAGTTAAATCAACCGCTGGAGGAGGATATTACTATTATTCAAAATAAGTAGGCAAAATAACAACATATGATTTTCTTAACTTGCAAATCAGGTTAAGAAAATATTAAAAAATTTCTTTCTTTATTTAAATTTTCTTACGTTTTTCTAATTCTAAGACAAGAAGGATTTTTAATCATTAAGACACAAAATTTATCTTTCAAAAATAGAGTTTGAATTTTCAACATTTTCAAAATTTTCAAAATTTTCAACATTTTTATCTATTTTTTCTTTTAAATAATCTGATAATTCTATATCTATTATACCATATTTTAGTTCTAAACCAAGAAAAAATTTATCATCTTTTTTAGCTAGAGGAAAATAATATTCCTCTTCTGGTACAAATGAATCTCTAATAATCCAATATTCTCTATCACCATTATTAACCCATCCATAAATCAATATCTTATGGAACACCCAATTTTTCTTATTCTCATCATATGAAATACGTGGTGGTATGTCTGCCTCATAGTTATAAAAATTAAAATAAGTAGCATCAGGATTATCATATTCCTCATATAATTTATCAATAAAATCATCATATATAGTATTTTTTAGTGTAAAACCAGCTTTAATAATTTTACCACACAACAATAGTTCTTTCATCTTTTTCTGATGTTTTTCCCAATCTATATTTATTTCAGGACTATTAAATAAGCCTACCTTGCATAAATTGTTTTTAAATAGAACAGAATACATCTTATCAACATAAGGTTTAAAAATAAAATTTACATATAATTCATTATCTCTCTCTTCTGGCTCATATAATTTATCATCATAATTATCGTACTTGCATCTATCTTTATAAGAAATTCCATCTTTATCTTTCATTTTATCCATATTTTCAAAATATGGTGGTTGTAATAATTTTGTTACTTGAGATTGATAAACACTCTCTTCTCTTTTCTCCGCATCTTTTATATAATCAGGTTTAAGTGTAGATGGATTATCATTTACAAGTTTAAATATTGTTTGTTCAAAAGGATAACATTTTTCACTTGATACGTATGTTTGTGTATCAAATAAAAAATCAAATTTTTTGCGGCTAAAACCATGATGACTTGTTATCCATATTAGAGAAGTTGTATATACATAATCTAAAATACTTGTATCTTTATAAGTTATTTCATCAATCTTTCGTCTTTTTGAAGAAGACATATTACTTTTTGATTCAATTTGATATATTCTTACACTATCAGTAATCATCTCTGCTAAAGCATGGGCCCAACAAATCAGATAATTTTTCTGTTCTGTTTTTACTTTACGTAAATTGTATTTTTTAATTAATGAAAATTCTTCAGGAAACTTTGATTCTTCCATTTTTATTTAAAAAA